>Ga0099824_1001833_pt1 | contig 30627 bp, 16 predicted proteins | sample SiratrowhiteBW_FD_76837 | JGI IMG/M metagenome (GOLD analysis project Ga0099824, IMG submission 76837) | Root nodule microbial communities of legume samples collected from California, USA - Siratro white BW | ecosystem: Host-associated > Plants > Roots > Nodule | place: USA: California... | reverse complement strand
TCTCTTCGAAGAGATGATAAAGGAAGGTGTTAATCCTGATGCTGTTACTTACCTCGGTGTCTTATCCTCATGCAGACATGGAGGTCTTGTCAGAGAAGGCCAAGTTTACTTTAATTCCATGATTGAGCATGGTGTGCAGCCAGAAGTAGATCATTATTCTTGCATTGTAGATCTCCTTGGTCGAGCCGGTTTACTTCTGGAGGCTCGTGATTTTGTCCAAAATATGCCTGTTTTTCCCAATGCTGTGGTATGGGGTTCACTACTGTCTTCCTCTAGGCTTCATGGAAGTGTTCAGATTGGGATCCAGGCAGCAGAGAGTAGGTTGTTGCTGGAACCGGGGTGTTCAGCTACACTTCAACAGCTAGCGAATCTATATGCAAGAGTTGGTTGGTGGAATGAGGCTGCACGAGTGCGAAAATTAATGAAAGACAAAGGTCTAAAACCAAATCGTGCTTGTAGTTGGGTTGAAGTAAAAAGCAAAATCCATAGATTTGAAGCACAAAATAAGTCAAACAGCAGAAGGACAGAGATTGCTTTAACAATGGATAGTCTGATACACCACATGAATAGTTTAAACCTTCATTCTCAGATGTGTGAAGAGGAAAATATTTGGCTTTCAGTTTCACAATGCTGATTCCATTGTGGGGGGCTTTTAACATTTCCAGCATTGACGATTTGGAATGGGTGGGAATAAGAGGGCAGTCATTTTGTAGTCAGTGAAATGTTCATGGATGATCGAAAATTCAGAAACTCAAGCAATGATCACACACAGATGTGTACATATTTATAGTTATATTTAACTGTGAAAACACTTTCAATATGTTTTACTGTTTATAAATCATTTTTTTAGTTGTAATAAATTGGAGTTATCATACTTTAATTTTATATTTTTATCTAATATGACATTTGTTTATTTAGTCATATTTTTTGCATAGCTATAAATTTTACTTCATTCTAGTTAGATTGAATTTTAGGTTTCTAGAGTTCCAAACTATACATATGATTTGTTAGTTTTCTAATATTTTCTATAATTTTCGAAAGTTAAGGTATATTTCCTGTATTTTTATATAAAAATCTATGCTTATACTTTTTTGTAATTAAGCTAATGAATCTGATTAGAACCACAATTAAGTTTATGTCTAGAGCTGATAAGAGAGCTTATATGTAAATTAAATAAGGTCTAATTTCATATATTAAATTCATTTTTGTTTATTTTTTAAAAGTTTAAAAATGTTTTTTTTCTCAATTTTAAAATTTTATTTTTCTTTCTTTCTTTCTCTTTTTTAATGAGTTCTTCATTCTTCGTCAAAGAATAGTTAACTCTTAAAATTTTATTTTATTTTTTAGTTTAAAATTAGACTCATTCACTAAGGAAAGTTTTATATTATGTTATTATTTGATAAAATATTTTCTAAAGACCACTAATTATTAGTAAAAATAAGTAGATATTTTATGTTAATACCCTGATAACTTTAAAATAAGAGTATTTCTGAATTAATTTTAATTTTGAAAGAAATGTATTTTCTTCTCTAATGTAAAAACTTCATTGAAGAGTGTTTATAAATATAATTGTCAATAATTTTTATTTTATTTTAGAAGTGTATCTAAATCTTAATGAAAATCCTCAATCCAATTCACCAACTTAAAAACTTTTACTATTTTTGCAATAAATCCTAAATTCTCAAACTTTATAAATAGACATCTTCAACTTTAGTTTTATTGTTTGTATCTTAATTATAAATACAAATCTTCAAATTTAATTTTATTGTAATTGATCCTTAAATCTTTTATATTTGTGTAAATAAAAACTTAAAATTTTAATATTATCGTAATTAATTTTTAAGACTTCTCAATTTTTTATAAGTAATTTTTTTTCTTACATTTTAAAGTTAAATAATTTATATTAAATGTCAATACTTTAGTATTTTTTTACAATATATATATATATATATATATATATATAATAAGAAAAAGGAAGATTTTAAAAGTAAAAATATAACAAAGGAGAACTAAGCCTTTATTTGGATAGCGGATGGAAAGTGAGGGGTCGGCAAAGAGAAAAATGAAAAGAAAATTAAAGTGGAATGGAGAATGTTTGTATTAAGGAAAATAGAGGAGAAATGATTAGAAAGTTTATAATATTGTATTACATATGAAAGACGATGAAATAAATGGTAGTTGACTTTTTTTTCTTTTTTTTTATGTAATGATCATATTGCCCTTACATCCAAATAAAATATGCATTTAGTCCAACTAACTTATATAATTTAGGATAAAATTCATATATTTTTTCATGTATCATATATAATTCATTATACCGTATAATCAATTTATGTAATTATAGTGTATGAAAAAATGGATAAATTTCAACCTGTAATTTTTATGAGTCTTATCTAACTAATTATGTAGGTCATTGTAGGAATTATAATTGAGGTTAAAGACTATATAATTGATCATGTAGAAAAAGAATAAGAAAGAGCTTGTGACCTACCAATCATGTTCCAAGATACTCTTGACTTTTTATATATTGATTCAAAAATTCAAATAAATTAGCCTAGAAGTAACTACTGGTGAAATATTAACTAGCATTAATTCTTACAAAGCTAACATTAAACCAGTTATTAGGAGTAAAATTAATTCAAAAATAATAAGAACCATTAATTCAAATACTAATATGAAAATGGATTAACTAGCATGGTAATTACTCTTTTAACTTACAAAAAAAAGTATTTTTATTTTTATTTGATGGAGAAACCAAGGTACAGAAATGATAGTTAGTATGGGCTTTTATTTATTGTGATGGGTGTAATATACAGCGTAAGCAGCGCAGAAACAAAGGAAAAGAAGTGAATTATAACGAAGATGCAAATGGCGATGAGCATTCAGCTCTTACCCTTTATCTCTACTCCTCGCCAAGCCCATCTCATAAACCTTAATTTTCCAAACAAAAGTTTAACGATCCCTCGTTGCGTTATTCACAATTCAGACGTCCATACCTCTCAGACTCAGAGACTTGTCCACCAATTCAATCCGAAGACTCCCATAGAGGAAGCCGTTACCCCTCCAACATCATGGTACACTCACCCCTCTTTCTTCCACCTTGAGCTCGATCGCGTCTTCTACAGAGGCTGGCAAGTAGTGGGTCAGTTTTATTCTGCCCAAAGATTCAATCTTTTTTTCCCTTATTTTCTGGGGTGTTTTCGTTTTGGCTTCTTCGTTACAAGAAAAAAATATTGTCACTAAGTTTAAGTACTAAATAAATAGTTACGATTAAAATAATTATTAGATTAGATTTTGATTAATAAATAATTATAAAATATAATGATTAATTAAGATAAGATAATTGATATCAAACATTAATTATCAATATTTTAGTCACTTATATTATTAAATTTTAAATAAGTTTCTAATTTAATTAGATATCAATTTAGAATCTAATGATATAAATGAGGAAAACAACGGTAATTAGTGTTAGATATCAATTATCTAGACTTAAATGATCACTAAATTCAAATATTATTTTGATATTTTAGTTATTTAGCTATAAAAATTTAATTTTCTAGTTATTTAATAATCCAAACCTAATTTACTAAATATTTTAGTCATAATTAATAATTATTTTATTTGATAGATAAAATTGATATTTAAATAGTTTTCTTTTTTTACGGTAAAACAAATTGTAGATTGTAGATGTGGTATTTCAATCCAATAATTAGTTCCAATTATCGAAAAGAAGAAAATTGTTTTAATTTTTATGATGTGTTTTGTGAGTCAATTAGTTTCCGTTGTGTTTTATATGGATGCAAACCATTTTCTATGGTTGCACAAATATCAAATATATTCCTTCCAGTTCGAGAGTCAGACATGTTAGTGAGACTCACTATTTATACAAACTTCTCCTTTTAAGAGAAAAGTAAAAGTGAATTAGGTTAAAAGTAATTTATATAAAAAAATTATATATTAGTTTATATATATACTATTTTTTTTTTTTCTCTTATACAAGTCTTTACTAAGGACTTTGTCTAAAGAAGCCATTTCAAGTTTCAATTATGTCTTATACTTGTCCACCAAAAATTCTCAAGTTTCACTCAATTTTCATTACAGGATCCACTGAGCAGATAAAGGAACCCCGTGACTATTTCACCGGAAGGTTTTGTTTTCTAATGCATCTATTTTGTCTTCATTTTGTAATTTGTTGTGCACTCTATGCACTTTCTTTTCTTCCAAGTTTATGAGAATCAAGTGGTGACTAAATATTTCAGACTAGGAGATGTGGAATATGTGGTCTGTCATGATGACAGTGGCATGGTCCGTGCCTTTCACAATGTCTGTCGTCATCATGCTTCTCTTCTTGCTTATGGAAGTGGAAAGAAGTCCTGCTTTGTCTGCCCTTATCATGTGAGTTTACCAACAGTGAGAAATATGCATATTAGCATACTTATTTTGATTCTCCTCTCTATAGATCTCCTCCCTTTTTTATATTCTGATCCTTGTGAAATTGAAAACATAATTGTCAAGCTTTCCTTCATAGGCAATGGCTGTTACTCAGTTATCATGATCTGATACATTCTCATAATAGGTTTCTGTTTTTATTTCCTTTCTTTTCTTTGTTTTGGAAACTTAGATATGAAAATACGATGATTTCTGCAGGGGTGGACTTATGGTTTCAATGGAGCACTTATAAAGGCCACCAGAATATCAGGAATGCGAAATTTCAATGTAAATGTATGAAGACATGTTCTGTGACAAGTTACTTGTATTATATATTTTTCAGAGGGAAAGATCAACTGATTTCTTTGTGACCATGAAGGGTAGGATTATGGCCTTTTACCAATCAAAGCAGCTACCTGGGGACCTTTTGTGCTTCTCAATCTGGAAAAAGAGAATGTTTCTCAGAATGAAGTTGATAGTCATAACGTGTCAAAGGAATGGCTGGGTAGCTGTTCAGAAGTACTGAGTTCCAGTGGAATTGATTCTTCACTAAGTTATGTTTGCAGACGTGAATACACAATTGAATGCAATTGGAAGGTGTGAATTGACTATTTGATTCAATTGATTCTTTTTGCTGGAGTTATGTTTATTACTTGAGGTACGGTTTCATTTTCTTTATAATTATGTGACCAGATATTTTACCTGGTTTATGAAACTTCACTCTCACGTATATAGGTAAACCTGTTTGCTTTATCTCACCAGTGAACATTCTCAGCAAGAAATTTTAGACATCAGCTTTTATTATATCCACAATGTTGTTTGTATGATTCATGGAGTTGCTAGGACTTTAGCAATTTCAGGGTCTTTTTTTGCAGGTATTCTGTGATAACTACTTAGATGGTGGCTATCATGTGCCGTATGCACACAAAGGCCTTGCTTCTGGTCTTAAGATGGATTCCTATTCTATCACTGTAAGCTTATTTGCTATCTTTAAAAAATATTCTTTTCATTTTACATGCTATTGTACTGTAGCATGAAAAATTAAGTCATGTAGATGGTTTTTTGGAACCCTTGTTACATGACTTTTTCATCCTTTTCTGCAACCAGAATAAAGATTTCTCTTTATCCGTCTACTAACTAAAATAATTTGCTAAAGTTAGCTAAAATAATAAATACTTTTGGCACTGGATTTTCAATTTCTTTTGTTACACATCTGGTTGCTTATGTACTAAAAAGATAGTTTATGAATGAGACAACAGATGTTTGAAAAGGTTAGCATCCAAAGTTGTGAAGGTAGCTCGGAGAAAAGCGAAGAGAATTATGATCGACTTGGAAGAAAAGCTATATACGCTTTTATTTACCCAAACTTCATGATTAATAGGTGCTTGCTTTGTTGTTGTTTAGGCATGGTAGATCAGTTTTTTAGTCATCTTATTCATTTAAACAATAAATTGATATATTCAATGTATTTGTTTTGCAAATTAGCATGCTTTATAACTTGGGGTGCTTGCTGGCCTTCACAGGTACGGACCTTGGATGGACACCAATCTTGTGGTTCCACTAGGACCCAACAAATGTCAAGTAATATTTGATTACTATATTGAACCCTCTCTGAAGGTAACTTCTACTTGTGTAGGCATATACACGATATTTTATACATGTTTCAGAGTCTCTAAAATGTATCTGCTGTTAACTTACTGCACTATCAACCCCACTGGACTAAGGATAACAAAAAAATTGTTTACTTGTATGGGCTCCCTTTTGGTCTATCAGCAGAAATTTTTTTTGCTGACATTTTATTTATAACAGACAAGCTTTTATGGGTGATGAATAAATAATCAGATTCTACTCAATTTAGCATAAAAAATACTCTTCCAATGTATTACAATGAACCTTGTACTGATAGTGTTGTACCTAGTGTTCATGGAATTAGATTTGAAGAAACTTAGCCACCATTAGGGCTCTAGGTGGAAAGAGTTTGTGATTAATGACCGGGGTATGAAATGTTTCGAAATGAGAAGTTCAGATCTTTGCCTCCTACTTAAATGATTTTTCTTATGATAGTAATATTATACCAAAACCCCACCTATGATAGCTTTGGTGGATTTTGGGTAAAAACATAGGAAGTCTCGAGACTTTCATTGATACATTTTTTTTTTTCAGAAATTAATTCAGGATTTATCTTCATATAGTGGCCCCAGTCCTTAAAGGATGGAGTCTTAGTTTGTGGGTTTTCACTCCACAATCACCGGGGTTAATAAATAAATAAACACTTATTAAAATAATTGCAGTCAATTTAAAACACTGACACGTACTGCCTTCTCTTTGACCGAGCAGAATGACACCGATTTCCTAGAAAAAAGTTTACAAGATAGTGAAAAAGTGCAGGTAAAAGCTTTGGTTTTCCAGGCTTGATTAGATATTTTCCTCAGCTGGAATATATACCCATATTTGGTCGTTTGATGAGCAGATAGAAGATATCGTGCTGTGTGAAGGTGTCCAGAAAGGCCTCCAGTCCCCAGCATATTCCGTCGGCAGATATGCTCCGAGGGTTGAGCAGGCCATGCACCATTTTCATTGTCTGCTCCATGAAAACCTGACAAAGTAAACTCTTGTCCGCTACGCAAAATTATTACATGGTTGGGTTGGGACTCTTGCTGAACTTATTCGGAAATTAATTACCAAGTATCATTGTGGTCTGTAATTTATTTGATGTCATCATTAGGACATGTTTTGTTGTTCCAGTTTAAATATGGCCATAGGAGAGGGGGACTAATACTTTAAAAGGTATGGGATCTCCTAAGATTGCGGGACTATTTTCAGAGCACCACACCGCTGATAGAGCTTGAAAAATTGACATGCCTGGATTGTTTTAGTTAATTATACCCAACATCCTCTTTGTTAGATATTTACACTTAAATACTTTTTCTTTATAATTCAATTTTATGTAAATTTAATATATATACACGTAAACACAAATAAGAAAGAAGCTGAATTTGAACAATGAACCTGAATTATATAAATCTCTACAACTTTTAAAATAATAAATCAGCGTTTGTCATACAGAAAATATAGTGGTGGCAAAATAACGAAGACTAGCCGAATTTTCGTATATAACAAACCTAACCTTGTTAGAACCTACGTATAAAATAAATCCAACTTTCTTAGATCTGTAGAATCTCTGTACAACTAGTATATTATTTATCATTGCCGGAAGAATGTACGGAGGGAAGGCAACCTAGATTTGACTCTGTTGAGAAGCCTATGTCTATCTCAGTTGAGACGCCTCAGATTCCATCCTTATTTAAGTTCTTCGAAGATAGATATCTTCGGAAAAAGTTACTGAGTTCAGCCTTCGGTACTGGGATCAGTTTTCCAACCACAGCAAGAGGCCAGCTGAGAGAATGGAGAAAGGGAAGACGGAGCAGAGGAATAATTACAGTTAGCATTTGCGCATGGAACATGGATAAGCATAAACACATAATTGCCTTTCGAGTTATACATATGCGCACAGTATTAAAAACAATCGAGGCCTCCCCCAAGCATTCATCAAACTCAATCTCCAACAATAACTCATCGGAGAAGAAAATAGCATGCAAAGAGCAAGTTACATTATGAATTCTAGCACGTGCGATCAGCAACTGACCTGATAAATGCTATAATAATAGAAATGAGCCACAGCTTCCAACTAAGCTTGACTGTTTTAGTGAACTTTCCAAGAAATTCAATGATGACAATCTGCAAACAGTAACTAAGTTATGGTAGCCCTACCAATATTTTATAAATAAATGCAAGCAACTGAAGACTCTAACATGACTAACTGATGTGCCTGAGCACCATGGTCTCACTATTAAAGTATACCCTCGAAGGGAGAGAAATAGGGCTAGTTTGGGAAGGGGACCAGAGGAAAATGTTATGCATGTCTCAAACAAAAAGGACACTGGGCAGCAGGATGCAGCAATAAGAAGGGGGCGGGAGTAAGAAGGGAATGAGGGGTGGTGCAGGGGCTGTATCATCATTTGGGTAGTTTTTGGGGTCAATAATTCCACGGGGAGAGTAAGCACAAATGCTCTTGGAGAGTTTTTCTTCACCTTTCTACATCTAAATTTTCTACTATTTTCCGTTGTAATCAGAACTTCGTTCTGCAATTTCCTACTATTTCTGTAGTAACATCAGTATCTATAGCTAACCTGGAGCACAACAGTTGTTCCCACTATCCCCATAAAGAGGTAGTTTCTTGTGACTCCCTTGAATATGTTGAATTTATCAGGCTTTCGGGCATTAAATTCATTAAAGACCTGCAGATTTGGAAGAACATTTTCTTTGTCATCGTTTGAATAAAATTCAAAAGAATGTAGTGCAAATATATGATGCTACAATAATTATAAACATATGGTGAAGAAAGAATTGGGCGTGAATCCAAAACCTTCTTCTGATATCAAAAGGATATAGGCGGAAACGAAAAACAGAGGAATCCAACGTTGATGCAAGGGTAACCAACGTGAAAATGGAAAAGAAAATGTGGTAGACCATATTTCTGTCAATGAATGCCTCCGGTCATTCATGGAGTTCCCGAGGGCCTAGACTCTCCCCTCAACAACTCCTCAACTAACTAACACCCTATCCTATTCCCCTCTTTATTTATATTACTGTCTATAGAAATCCCTGCATCACCCTTTATCTTTCCTAATGTACTTCTTAATGATTAAGGTCTTAAAACTTCATTCATCAAGCATCGAAAAGTATAGAAAGCACGCATGAGTCCAAATGGCAACACAAGGAACTTATTTTGTCCATCGTTCCTCAAGAAAGTTGTTCTTGGAATTCCTCATCCTTCTTTCTTTATTTGGTGAAACCCAACATTACGTCAATCATAGAGATAGGGAATTTATATGGAACTGTAATCTTACATAGTGCCATATAATCCACACAAAAATCTCCTTGTGTCATCCTTTTTTTTCACTAATAATATGATAGGGCTGGAACAAGGGACTCACTTTTGGAACGTTGGTTCCTTCAAGCTTATAGCATGGTCCTGCTTTCTGTGATGTGTGTGAAACTAACATTATTTTAGGTAAATTTTCGTAAGGAGTTTGTTATTTTTATTTAGATTTCTAGGAATTTATTTACTGTTTTTATTCAATTAAGAATTTTTGTTATTTGGGATTGGCATATGAAATCCATTGGGCCCAGAAACAATTAAATAAAACGCCCAAGATATGAAAAAGGGATTGGAGCAAGTTTAGAGAGGGAGTCTCATCTCATCCTTTGCAGGAGTCGTCTTGTGCTTGACCATCTTGCATTTGGAGATCAAGAATGAAAGTTGGAAATCAAAGAGGGCAAGGTGAATGATGATCTAACAAAGAATGCAAAATTCAGAGATTAGAAAATAAAGTTCTTCCTATATTTTTTATACTTGTACTTTTTGACGATTTATTTCGTGATTAACACTATGGGTGAGTAGTTCTTGGTTTCTAGGGATTATGATAGTCAAATGAGGGATTGACAATTTCTTTTTGTATTTCCCTCATTTGTTAACGTTAGATATATTTCAATTCAATTTTAGTAGTTCTTCATGCTTATTTAAATGGTCCTAGATGTCGAGGGAAGAACTAAAAGTTGAACCTTAACATTAAAAATTCTAAATTTGAACATAAGGATTCAAATCACGAAAATAGACATAGCCTTGTAGTGTTTTTGCCTTTGACTGATCAAATAACTTAATCAGTTTAGCTAGATTTAAGCCCCGCGAAAGTAGGGATTGATCTAATAAAATAAATTATGGTGATTTCACTGAGTCTTTTGAAATTGGTCTTGTTTTTCTCGTACCCAATGCTACATCCACCCCATTTATCTAGAATAAATAAAAAAATTTGTGAATGGGGTTGCAAAACCTCACACATTGCAAGCTCCTAGTGTTTGGCCTCATATATTATGCTGTGTGTCTAGCATGGGGGAAACCGGAAGCTGCACTGTCCCTTAGCAATGAGATTATGAGATGCTCAACAATCAACTAGTACCATGACCTCGTGACCTTGAATCGCACCCCACAGTTAAGGGAGTTCTTTGAGGTGACTCCAGCAGTACCTTTTAGGTCCAATTGAGCTGGTCTGCCTCCCCATTCAATGATTTTTTCCTTCTCTCCTTGCCACTGAAATGTAATCTAATTTAGTGCACTGTAAGTCTATAATTGAGCTGTCCACCATCCGTTTACTTGACCATTAACCCCAATATCTCAAATGTCTCTGACACCAGTCGATACAAGAGTAACAGAAGCGAAGGAAAAATACAACGGAAAATGGAAGAAAGCGAAGAAAATGGGTAGACATTATTTCCATGAATATACAACTCGGGTCATTCACGGAGGTCCCGAGATTGTACCCTCAACAACTCCTCAAATGACTAACTCCCTTCTTCACCTCCTCATCTTAAACACTGTTTACAATTATTCCCTCTACGCCTCTCTATCTTTCCTAAGGTACACCTTAATAAGTAGTCTACTATCGAAAGTCCTTAGGGCAAGAATATGTCCGGTAACGATCAAGCAACAATGGAGTTGAGGGAAGCCATGTAAAATTGCCTTTGGGCCCCCGTTCATTAGTATATAAACTACAGTGGATTAGTTTGTTTCCCCAAAAACATAAAAGTTACAGTGAACAAATCACTAAAAACTGCTGAACTTTAAACAATTCCTTGTCTACTATGAACTCTACACTCTTTCAAGACCTATTGCGTGCTATACACCATAAACACACCTAAAGCCATTTGAGAATAGTAAAGATTGTAAAAGGATGACCTTAATCAAAACTATGATAGAAAATAAACACGATCGTTTTCAACTTTTAAAAGACATACTAACTTACTTTTTTTAATAATTTGGTTTGTATGGCAGATATTCTTTTTAAAATTTTCTATATATATATATAATTATTGTTTACACTTAAGTTATAAGCATTTCTGCATATTTTAATCTAATGAAGAGACCTAAATTAACTGATAGGAAGACAGGTCTTGGTTTCAACAATATTATCAACCCACCATTTTCGAAAAAAGAAACTTAAATATGAAACTTAGCTACTTGCCACTGAAGCTTAGAGCTTTGTAATTTCACATTAACTGGAGATGATAAGGACTTACTTGACAAAAAACAAATGCATTGAATATCAGAGAGTTCTTCACTTTGACTGCAGGACGGTTGGGTTCGTTCCTCAGACCCAGTAAATTGACACCTTGGAAATTAAGTATAAGCAACACAGAAACTTGATACATTGCCTGAAAGTTTCCAACCATTACCGGCTATTCAGAGACAGCAGAAATAATATGGTATAAGTAATGCATTATATTTTTAACGTTCATTAGTTAGTTGTTTGTGGCTTGGTCCACTTCAAAATAAAATCCCTGCCGGCTTCAATGCGACAGGAGTGCTACTACATGAGAAACAGAATTCACCTGTATCAGCAGATTCCTCCACATAATATTTGATACAAGAGGTTCTCTGTACAGCAAAATAGATACTGTCAATTTTATAACACAAAAACCATAAAAAAACATAGTCACTGCATCTGATGTTCGGTAATGGAGTTCAACAATAGGTGCATTGTACACAAGTGCATTATGTAAAATCCATGCATGCATGATAAATTCAGCATTCACTAGCATCTTTATAGCTTTTGGCCGCTGATTGTTTTCAGTGTTTCATAAGCCTTTTACTGCAAATGTTTTTCTACTTACCCACTTTATACGTACCATGCTGTTTTGGTATTTTGCAAAGGATATATAACTTTGACCTTGTACATTGTTCTTCTCTCTTTAATTTTCTTTCTTAAATTAAAAAAAAAAAATTGCTAAGAAAAAAAATGACCTTCTGCCCATTGGACGCTGACCCATCAGGGAATCAGTTGGTGGTTCAGTTGCCAAGGCTAATGCTCCAAGAGTATCCATGATAAGATTTACCCAGAGAAGCTGTTAAGAAATTAATGAAGGATAGTTCATAAGGATGGCCTTCTGAATAATAAATAAATTAGGGAGCGCCAAGCAGTTAGTGACAAACAGAAAACAAACCTGTACTGTATTTAGTGGGATGTCACCTGTGGAAAATGCAGCAACAACATTTATAGCAAGTGCTGCAATATTGACTGTAAGCTGAAACTGGATAAATTTCTGAATATTTGCATATACAGACCGCCCCCATTTGACAACCTGAATTGGTGAAAGTTATTGAACGGTGATACGACTTATGATTACACGACGAAATAATATAAAGCTGTCGAATGCACCTTCATACTAAAAGAATCTCTTACAAGAGTATTCAAAATGTTCTAATTATGCATTTCAATTAGTGCCAGAAATAGTCCTTCAAGAATACTTCCAACATCTCTCAAATAAGAAATGAGGACTAACCTTCACAACTGAAGCAAAATTGTCATCCAAAATAATGATGTCAGAGCTCTCTTTAGCAACTTCTGTTCCTTGTATACCCATTGCAAGACCAATATCGGCCTACAAATCCAAAAATAGAGCGACGAACACAACCATGAAAACAAAAACTAGTTCATATAATTTGAACCGAAAAGTGTCTCAGAACAATATATTCTAATTGAATGTAAAACTGACATAGCAACAATTTTGGCATCAGTTATACTCATATATTGTATCATTATAATTACTGCCATCGTCTTAACATGTATCCAAGATAAAAATATACGCATATGCCCCAAAAACATAAGAAATGCCTTTCAAACCTCATGTAGTGCGGGAGCATCGTTTGTTCCATCTCCAGTTACAGCCACAACATGTCCCTTCCTCCTCAATGCTTGCACAAGCAAAAGCTTGTCATTGGGAGATGACCGTCCCATAACCTATAACATAAATAGACTCTTAATCTCATTGGCCAAACAGTTACATCACTAAGGCTGTTATAGTTGTTGGATTATACCAATATGCTGTCAACAATTTCTACTCTCCCTTCATCTGTCAAGGCACGAAATTTTTTTCCTTCAATGATAATTGGCTCGGTAGCTTCAGAGATTGAACCAAGAATTCCACATTCTACAGCAATTGCTTTTGCAGTTTTAACATTGTCACCAGTGACCATTTTTACCTGGGATTAAAGATCCAAAACAAGCAAATTAGTACTTTCCATAAGTAGAAAATTGCACATGCCTTGCATACTGCCTTTCTTAACCTAAACAGTGTTCATTTTGCAGGATAGGGAAGTTTCAGATGAACCTATAATAGAAAAAATGGCCAACGCATTTTTGTCTTATCAAAAGCAATGATATGGTTTAAAATATTAAAAAAACAAATGGTATCGTGAGGTACTCAAGCATCTTAAATCCATCCTTTTGCTTCTATCTAACAATTAGTGTATTAGCGCCCCTCCTCCCTCCCCCCACCCTTCCTTCCTTCCCAGTTTTCAGGTTAAGCCTTTTGTAGCAAGAGCACATTATTCTTAACTATGCAACTACCTAAATAAAATCAATAGTTACAATGTAATAAGACTACATTATAATGTAGTTTTTCCCGATAGCTTAAGCAAGTAAAAATTGCATCATTAATAATAATAGTTGCAATGGAAAGATTTAATAAATGCCTCCTGTTCATATAAAAATCTGATAAATATATAACTGGAATACAGCAAAATGAAGCCATTGTTGCAACTGAAATATGATGACTCCATCAGTGCTGTCGGGCCATACTTACCCTACTAGCAATTTCAGATGTTTTCTACCAGCAATCAGCTCAGAGTCAAAAGAAGAAGGGGAATTGTATTTCTGGATTAGGTTGGTAGTTCACTAGTAGCTTATCTGTGGTTTTACAAAATTAAAACTTGAATTGTCAAATTGAAGACATTATTGTATAGGTGATAACAATTATGAGTGATGGCCCTGAAGAAGCGGACCAATTGGACAGGAACAATAAGAAAGTTAAGGAACTCTTGAGATGAATTATGCCTAAGTCAGAATTTCATATTTCCCTAGAGCATGTAGCGCAGCCTAAGGCCCCTGATGTCAACCAAGGTTCCTTCATATGAGGAATCCAAGCATGTTAGACAATCAAAACTGTGGGATTATAGCATATATCGTGCTTGCTAATACTAACTCTTATTGTGAGAAACAGAGAACCTTGACTGATAGTAGAAATATCAAGAGGAGCATGCAAAACTCCATAAGCCATGCTAATATTGACTTGACGATCCTCTACTGAAACTGTTTGGGGTTTCAATTTTCACAAAACACATGTAGGAGCAGCTTTGCAAAAGGAAGAGAGTGTCTTGACTATCCTCTTGTGAAACTGTTTTGGAGTTTCAATATTCAGAAGATTCATGAGGAGTAGCTTTGACAAAATGAAGAGGTAATGCCACTGAATTTAGGGCACGTTTGGGTAAATAGCTTAAATAAGCATGTATTCAATAAAATCTTATCAAAAGCTTATTGAAATAACCTCTTACAAACACCCCTTTAGAATAGATTATTTTTGGTAAACACTAAATCGCTTTCGCAGAATCTATCGTGAGGAATGAATTTTATTTTATTTTTTTCATAAATAAATTATTGTCTCAATAAAAGTCGTCAGTAGGTGAAACCTTGGCCACTTAGCAGTACAAATAGAGTCCTATAACATGTTATAACTGTCTCAATGACCTAAGCCTCTTAATGGAACAAAAAGACTTTCAACATCAAAAGCATGTATAGATATACCTTAACCCCAGCCTTTTGGCAAAGCTGCACTGCATCCTTGACCCCAGGTCGACAAGGATCCTGCATTTCAATGCATAATTGGCAAAAAAGCAAATTGTAAGAACATATTGAAATAATAGAAATTAAAGTGCGGAAGTCATGCAACAAAGTGTAGGACCTTTAAGAATGAATAGACTCTAAACAAGATATACCAGAGATAGAATGGCACACTAAGCAAATTATAAATAATAGCGCTACCGACATTCAACACAAAACTAAAAAGAAAACAAGTGAGTAATAACATAAAAGTCAAGAATACAATCAGGATGTTATAATACTGGCACAAAACAAAGATGACAATGCATTATGACTGAAGGGTACTTGGTAGAATAAGGGGAGGACAGACGAAATATCTAGTTTTGACAGTTACATAAGTTAGTCAAAAACAATAGATAGGGGAATGCAAGGGAAGAGGATCGTGATGAGAAGATAACATTTATGAACCGAACAGTAGCTCTATTGTGAAAGGGGAAACCCTTCGAACGAGAATTTCTCTTTTATCATGAAGTTTCATACATCAATAACAGCTCCTTTGCATTCTTTCTTTCATTCTATTCGTCAACTCTCTCATTCGTGGGTTCTCAACTCCATGACAATATAATTTCTAGAGGTAATATTACCTTCAGGCCAATAATAGCCAATAAAAAAAGATCATCCTCTGGTAATGACCAGTGAGCAAGTTCTTCACTAGTTGGAACATTGTCCATCTCATATGATCTATATGCAATTGCGACACAGCGTAGACTATCAGCAGCCATATCTTCAATAGCTTTTTTAAAATGTGACATCTGCGAGCCAGGAAAATTTTACTTAAGAACGTTATCAAAATCAGTCAAAAACAAGTATCAAATGTCATCCAACAGTTAATCTAATAGTTGTATTAGCTTTCGTTTCATTAGATATGTTATGATAAAAGATTGGGAAAACACAGGAGACAGAGTAGGAAAATTTGATCGGGTGGAAAAACCAATGCCTTTGCTTAACTAGTGATCTAAATAGTTAACTATTTGCTCAAACCTTCTCTTCATCCATCTCCACCGACTGACCATTAACATCAATATACCCTGTACAGCAAGCAAGGACTATCTCAGCAGCACCTTTCCAATGTATATGGATTTTAGAGTCAGGCTGCGGAAAAGTATAAAAACTATTAGCAATAATGGTCCGGATAAAAAACAACATATAGACATCATCGTATAATATATTAGCTCCCTAATAACATATCAGTTTAGAACAGAAGCAAAAAAATTACACATTTGAATTAAAATGCCAATAAAGTATTACCATCTGTATTGCAACTCCTCCTCGCTTTTTGTCCGAATTAAAGGGGAAGACATGGATAATTGATGATTCTGATCTGGCAGCATCAAAACGCATCCCAAGCTGAAATTTGATCGAACAGTCATAACTAGTTGTAATTGCATAAAGCTCATTAAAATGAAGTCCAAATTTAAAGTTTCAAAACAGACCTTAATTCCCCACTCTAAAATTGCCTTTTCGGTTGGTGATCCAGAAATCTCAACATCATTACCACCCTGTTACAGATAGAATTATTCATAAAGTAGTACAACCAGTCAATTATGATATTATTATTGGGGGGAACTGAACAAAGTAAAACCTTTCTATCATACCTCAGGGCCATAAACACTTCCATTAGTGTTCTGTGCAACACCTTCAATCAGCAAAGAGCGTAGCTTAGGAGACAACTGTTGTGGATCATCATGAGGAATGATCTTCTTCCCACCAATGCAAGCCTCAACCACAGTCATCTATCTCAAAATTTGGGCTAAATTAAAATTTGCTGGACACATTATTATTTTCATTGTAAACTACTTCGAGATATTCAACCAAAATAAATAGCTATTGGTCAACCCTCACACACACCATACTATAGCCTATTCGTCGTGTTAGTTTAATAAGTTGTTCTTAACTCCTAATCTTACATGATATGTTTGCTACTTAACATAAGCTGGGAAACACACATGCCACAGGAGAATGAAAATATTGCAACAAGTGCTCTCCAACAAGTATGTGTAACATAGAATAAATACTATAAATAAGGTTTAAACACTGAATCACAACTAACCTGATTCATTGTCAATGTTCCAGTCTTATCACTGCAGATGGTTGTGGCTGACCCCATTGTCTCACAGGCAGAGAGCCTCCTCACCTGCAATTCAATGTGTTATATATTATACAGCTTTTTCAAATAGATACGCCAAAATTCAATAGCACAGTCAAAAATTGGCATACCAAAGCTTTATCTGCCATCATTTTTTTCATTGAGTAGGCAAGTCTGTAAAATAGTTGATGGGGAAACAGTGTTAGTAGAGAGAGAAATAAGATTCAGAGATAGAAAGAGAGAGTAACAAGTCATAGAAATATAAAAGAGCATGTTGACAATCTAAAATGGATACACTAGAGATAATAAAAGCATCATATAATGATAAGAAAATAATATTAAAATTAAAAAATAAAATAAAAAAGCCATAAGATAGAAAAATATCAGATGAAACATCAGAAAATCTACATTGGACCAATATTTGGTACAATCATTAAAAGAACAAAAGGATAAAATCTGTAAATCATATTAGAGTACTGTTAATGTTCCCACTTATCCATCAAAACTAGGAAAAATTGAGATAAGAAATTATGAAACTTACGTTAAGGTAACTGCTAAAGGCAGCCCTTCAGGCACCGCAACCACTACAATGGTGACCTACATATTCAACACATTACAAGTCTGTGAAAGGATACGAATCATATACGATCAGATATTTAAGTAATTCTCAATGCACATACCGCAACAGTGAATATCTTGATTACTCCATTAATAGCATCACCAAATTTCGTTTTGCCGGCTATAAATTGAACACTTCCATCTGGGTTTCTAGTATGCCCAGAGAAATACCTGTGTTTATAGGTTGCCATTTCAGGCACATGTAAAATTATAAAAAAGTTTAAAAATGAAACTGGGTTAAAGTGCAAATTATCCACTTCAACCTAATATATATTGAAATAGAAAACCTCTATTTGCACTTCAACCTAGTTTTAAGTGCAAATTATCCACGGTCGATAATTAACATGCTTAAACTCTCAATATATGAAAAATAACCAATTTCAAGAATTAACTCAATAAATAGCAAACTTCCCGTACTTTCAAATTTTGACAGTTAATCAAATGAGTTAGCAGTAAATAAGCCACACGTTGAAATTTTAAGTAGGTTGATGTGAAATTCCAAGAATGTTAACAACAAAGAGTACAACCCAGATGTCTATCTGGTAAAGGGTCAGCGTTAAAAAAAATTCAATTTAAACTATAATACATTTAGATCATAGAAAGAAACATATAGAAACCTGGCCAGTAGCACTATCAGAACAATAGCAGCCACAGAGAGTCCAACAATACCAATTAAGGTAGCGAGACCATTTAAGCGTACCTATATTGAGAACTTTATATAGGTAAACGTAATATTGGAAGCAGGAACTAAAAACAAACTGCATGTAAAAAAGGGACCTGCAAAGGAGTTTCTTCACCATTGTCTTCTGAAATGCTAGCCATTAGAAGCCCCCATTCAGTATTAATACCAACAGCCGTTACCTGAGGAAGGAAAGCAACCAACAAAAAGAAACATCAGAAAAAAAAATTGTTAAATCCGTAAAATAGGTGGACTAGAACTAAAAAAGAATAAATATAATCAATTTCATATATTGAATTATTGAAAGAAGTTCAGTACAATTTAATCCATATTTGACCAATCTAATTTCCTTGTACCTTTTGTTTTCAAAAATCAAACAGTGGCCAGAATCCCTTCCTGAACAGTATGCACTAAATGAATAATTGACATCATTTCAGAGTGACTTTCTCAAAAAAAAATGAAAAACTTCCCTATAGATCCAACTAGGAAAAGTTCTAGCATTTTTGTAAAACAACATTTTAGTTTATGAAAAGATTTGAAGTTATTATTTTTCCTTAAGAAATGAAAATGTCAATCAATTTAGTTCTTTTTAGAAATTAAATTGATGTCAAAAAAAAGGACTAAATCGATCCATTTTTCATTTTTCAAGGACTAGTATGGTCCACCTCAAACCTTTCAAAGGCCAAAATGGTTTTTAACATGTTTTTTGGACCCTTGGGACAATTCCATCTAAGCTACAAGGGTTAAGGTCCAATTATAGGTTATTTATTAATCATATCAACAACCCTTTGGAAACTCCTTAGTTTTGTAAACAAAATCAAGACAGGACAATAGCGAAAAACAGAAAGGGAAACCAAAGTCCAAAATTTACCAGCATAGTTCCATTGCCATCTGCAACTTTACATCCAGAAATCAGAAAAGGATCATTAGAATTTTTTTCAACCTGAAAAAAATTATTATCCACTTAGGAAAAGTGAGCAGTAATTAAACTCATTCACCACAAGATGAAATAAACACTAACAATTTTGCTCTCCCCGGTCATACTTGATTCATCAATTGCAAGAGAGTGACCGGTGATCAAAATCCCATCAGCGGGGACCTAGAAAATATCAGTTAAGAACCAAATAACAAGAAATGAAACTATTAAGTATGACTGTGCAAAAATGGCAAAAGAAATACCTGGTCACCAATGTTAAGGGGTATAACATCACCAACAACAACATCATATATGGAGATCTCAACTCTTCTACCATCTCGAATGACCTTCTCAAGCACAAATCGAAACATAAAGTTAAAGATATGATGCTATGATGATAAGAATAGTGATAATAATGAAAAAGTATATCTAACCCAAAAACCATACCTCCAAATGTATGTTTCTCTTGTGCTCATTTAGATCTTGAAACTGAAGAGACTGCTTATAATCACTTATAGCTACAAAAGAGGAGAAACAAATGAGGATGTTTTGCTCATCAAAGGGGAATATTATTAAATGTACAATTATTATGATAACAACCATAACAAATGACAAAGTTGATACTGGACTTGTGTCTACACCAAATGCATTTATATTAAATCGAAAATTCAGAAGCGGAATCTTAATGCTTTAATGCATTATCAGCTATGCAAAGACAATATTAGTACCTGTTACAAGAATAACAAGAATAACTGCAAAAGCAATGCTTCCCCCGTCATACCATCCTTCCTGGATACCCTGAAACAATTAATTCTGAAGATGAACCTAATTCTTAGCATTAACAAAAACATAGTCCTAATCATGAAGGAATGAAATGAGAAATAAGAAAGGAACACTAAAGGTCAAATGAATCTGTTGTTGGTACAACAATACATTAGTCAAATAAAAAGCAGATGAGCCTGATATATATATATATGATATCGTGGTACTACTCTGAGAGCTACTAAGCAAAAAGAAGGGTTGTACACCAGAAATCTATATAGAGATTAAACTAAAAGGAAACAAAACTATCTAGCATGCAACTGACGCTATCAAAGAATACAAATAAAGAAGAATTACAATGAATGGGCAATATGACAGCACACAGTGGGAGGATTTATTTTGTATGTGGGCTGAGTTAGTGAAGGGTGAAAACTGCAGCAATGGCAATTGCTTCGTGCATCCCCCAATTGCTTCCTGCACCCCATCAGTCATATAATATACCACAATTGCCCTTGCCAGAAATGGAAAAGGTAAAATTGTTGCAGCTGTATTTTCCGGCGACGGTGGCGGTGGCAGACGTCAGTGGTAGAAGAGAAGGTTGTCTGGCAGCATTTTGAGATAAGTGGATTTATGTTTCGGTGCTTTAATGGTTGTTATAGGGGTGCAAAGGGATTGCTAAAATAGGTTGGAAGGGATTTCGTTATGGAAAACGAAATCCGTAAAAGGCTACGGGGGTGGGAAATCGTCTTACAGAAAACCATTTCCGTAGTGGTGCAGGGGTGGGAAAATGCTTATGGAAAAGCATTTCCGTAGTGGGGATGAAAGTGAAAAAGTGACTTACGGAGAAGATTTTCCGTAAGAGAGGGTTTCAATTATGGAAAACCCTCTCTTATGGAAAACATTTTCCATAATACAAAACCCTCTTAAGGAAAACATTTTCCATAATACAAAAACTTCTTACCGAAAACGTTTTTTATAATACTAAACTCCCCTTATGAAAAAAGTTTTCCATAATACAAAAATCTCTTACTGAAAACGTTTTCCATAATACAAAAACCTCTTACGAAAAACGTTTTCCATAATACAAAACCCTCTTACGGAAAACGTTTTCCATAATACAAAAACCTCTTACGGAAAACGTTTTCCGTAAGAGATTTCACACTCCCACAACCCAATCTCTTTCGGAAAATGTTTTCCGGAATATCCTAACCTCTTTTGTCTTCATTAACAAGGCTATAAATGTCTATTCACATATTATGAAGGGTGCATGAAGCAAATGTGGGGGTGCAGGAAGCAATTGCCTACAGTGATTGTGAAAGTACGGCACGTTAATATTTCCATGCACTTTTTTATAGAAAATAGCTTAAGTTTGGAATCCAACTATCTACTCTACGTAAACTGCAGAAAGGATTTTTTTTATTATCACATAAGAACACAGAATTGTATCACGACTTTCTCAACCAATCTCACCTCAGATTTTATCCCCAGTGCTAGTGAAGCCATTGCGGCTACCATTAGAATAATCAAGGTCAGATCCTTGCAAGCATCCCACATAAACATCTAAGGCAATAAAAACAAAGACATCAGTACAATGACCCTCCAATAAAAAGAGGTTATCAAATGATTAATGAGCCCCAAAATTTACCAAAAAACTTCTTCCGGTCTTTCGAGGGTAGTTGTTGGAGCCAAATGCATTCCTCCGTATTACCAAGTCAGCAACATCACCTCGAATCCCCTTCTCTAAATTGGTTTTCAATAAATTTGATAACCCTACAACCTTATAAAGAGAATTCAGAAGAATTACGTGAATAAATTGACACTAATCAATATAATTGCAGACTTAAGCAAATCATTCTCATTACACTTACCCCTTCATTTTCCCGCAGAGTAGTAGTATCACGGTCCCTTGAAATTGAAGAAAGTTGTTCTTGTCCAATTGGAAATTCTCCAGTGGAGCTTGAATGAGGTTTTATAGTTCGTAGTCCTAACAGTTAAAAGCACTGAGCATTGATATTGGAAAGAAAATAGTGTCTACGCTTTTAACATACCAGGCCAACTCACTGTAAAAAAGATCTAACAAAGATCTAGGGAGCATCAAGCATCAGCACACCAAAGCATTTTCAACTTCGGTATTTAAGTATAGAATTAATATAATCCTATAAACACCTTTTATCATTGTAAAATAGCATAGCACTAGAATCCCCATACGATAAATATGTCCAAGGCTTGATAATCACAAAAAATAATTGGATATATCCTGGAAATGGTTTAGAATTAAGGTAATAATACAGACACTTTTTATAATCATAAATTGGTAAGACCATTAAAAATCTCTTAAGTAATTCGTAAACATTACTTATGCTGAAAAATAACATGCAAATGTATAGTAACAAAACTATATAAAAGGGAATGGACAAGTCATAAAATTACAATTGACATGTTAAAGGAAGTTGATCTGCTAAATGTCAGACACAAAACTTGGAACAATTATCAGTAAAAACCAGCTATGTCAAAAACATTACAATACTTGAATTCTAAGCTACAGGTTTTTCAGACATATATGTAGCAACTGACATGACCATTAGCACTGGAACAGTCGTACAATTTCGGCGATTCAAAAAAAAGGAGTATATCCCTCTCCCTTTATCAAGGGAGATCAGTGATACCAGGCACCTATTATTTCAGACATTTTCCATACCAATATGCACCTAATCAGGTGATAGTACACCGGACTAAAGCAACCTTTTTTTATGAGCAAAAGTAATACAAAGGTACAAAAAACACCTATCAATTTTGTTCAGACTACTAGAACTCGCACCCTTCATGGCCAAACAGACCAAAGTACTGAACAGAGACGCAGATTAACAGAATAAGAAATCAAAGGAATACAGAAGTAAAAAATATTGAGAGTAAATTTTATAAATTGCAAAACAACAAATGAATTTCTAACAATATGGGAGACAGGAGTAAGTTCTAAATAAGAAAACTACTATAAATTACTAGTGCAGTATAAATTTTACACATAATAGTGAAAACAATCTAGTGACTCACCATTCATTTGCCCAGCTTCCTTGAATCGATATGCAGCCTAATAGAGTAAATTAATTAATTAGTTCACTTAACACATGTAACATGAGAAATAATAAAGAAAGTCAATTGAAGAACCGAACCTGAATGGCCCGTGTATGCACGATAACAATTCTTAATACTCTCTTCTTCTCTTCTTCTTTCTTTAAGTCCAAGGTGTAACGAAATCGACGAGAAGCATTGAGCACAAGTGCCGCTTGCTGAAACACCAAAGGAATTATTTGTCTCGTCAATGAACGAAACATTGTCTCCCAAAGATAAAAATATAAATGCATGTCAAAAATACTCAGATACAAGTAGCAATTGATGTTAATGCAAATATTATAAATAGGACTCTGATACTGCAGAAAGAGTAAACAAAGGTGGCTTCAAGTCCCTGATGCACGATCAAGAAAATGCGCTGTATTTTGTCTTGAGACAGTTTTGGAAAATTAAGTTTATTTTGCAGGACAGCAGTTGCAATTCAAACGAGCCATTGTAAATATAATATATCTTGGATGTTCAAACTAGCATGAAAAAGACAATCATTAAGTGTCTATTAGGAACAAACAACCAGAACTGTAGTGAAAGTAGTACTTATTTTCTTGTCACAGATAGAACTTTTTTCCCTTATGAAAATGTTAAACATTTAGTAATTGAATGATTTCTTTACTTCCTCTAACATCCAAAAATTTCAAAAGTCAGAAGAATTGAAAATTGTCTTAGAAGAGTTGATAGTCAAGTTTATTGTTTTCTTTTTGTCTTCCCAATAAATACGCATCACTCTAATATTCTGGTCTCCAATTCCATTCTTACTTTGTTTGCAACTGCTAATGGCATCAACTCACTTAACATTTAAAATATTACATTAAATCTCTCCTTGCTTTTATCCCATTAATAAAAATTAAACCCAGCAATTTGCATTAGTCTTTTAGAGTCCCTATTTGTGACCCTAACTGAATCTCAAATCCCTAAATCCAATCCAAGTCTTCTCTAAACTTTACACCTGAGAAAAAATTAGAATTTTGGAAAGACAAGGAAGGCACTTCAGATCAAAATGAATTAAACCATAATTTTCAGAAACTGGCTCTTGCAATAAGGGTTTAAGCACGTTATCCTTCAATGACCTTTACAAGAAACATATGGACTGATCCCACTGCAGCTTCCAAATTGACTATTGTTCTCACTATGCGTCCAGCAAACAAGGGATCCAATTTGTCTTCAACCACAACTGTGCAAATAATTACACAACTATGACCTCCCTTTTTGACCCCATACATATCAATGGTTGTTGGTAAAATTTGAAATGGATGCAATACAATCTTCAATCAAAATATTATGTTACCAAGCATGGCTGGGGACTGTGAACAAATCAAAAGGCACAAAGCAAGCCTTTCTGCCTCTCAAGTACTTTTTCCCAAACTTATGAAGTGGGGTTAAACCCTCACTACCGTGCTTCTCTAGAAGGATTAAGAACTGAGCTTCTTGATGTTGCAGTTTGTAGATAGTGAGAATTCTGAACTGCGGGTGGTAGTCCTGACAATATCTCAAATATGTTATTTGCAAGTATAGAAAGGTATTCAAAGTAATACTTCCTATGAAATCCTTTGGTGTACAGTGTTTTGGAAGAGATTCACAAGATGTTCAAAACGGTACTGAAGATTCCAAAACTGCGCTAATTGGAATGTTTACTGAGTTGTCTTGAATACTCTAATAATCTACTAAAGATATGTTGTTAGAAATGCTGAGTCTTTGGCAACAAAACTTCCTTCCGCTCCTTGTCTTAATGTGTATTTTTATCAGTCCTCTCCTTAAACAGAACCTTGTTTAGTCTCATACTTCAAAATACTATAATTTTGGACCTCTTACTCGATGGGTAAATTTATAAGAAACAGGTTGCATAAACTTGTCCTAAACCACATAACAGAAAAGGTACTTAGGTTTGACAGCAGATGAGTACTAATGTTAAGCAGGGAAAAAAATGTCCATATAGACCTTTAAATGAAATACAATTCAAATTTATATTGCTATAACCAATCAGTCAGTACGTGAACTTGGTATCTTTTAAACCACTTTCTATCCACTTATCTTTTCAAACATGTCTTCTTGAAACCATACAGTCAATCTAGTATTCCCCTAGCCCCTGCTCTCACTTCATTTAAGGAATGGATCTTCTCATGTGAGTTCAATAGACCCTAAACAAAACCCCGGATGAGGCCCTATTTTCTCCATGTCGTTGTCTCTCTTCACATGGCCCAAACACATGAAAGAACTGATTTAAGAGGATTCGTTCCCCTTCTACTGCTCTTAATTTAGATCTTGTTGACTATTAAAATGATAGGAAGCACTCTCTCTCCCTCTCTATATCTCTTTATGTTTGTGTCAACGCATATAGAGTTTGTTTGAGAAAACTTTTTAATAAGCACTTCTAAAGGAGAAAAATAAGAATTAACAACGAAATGAGTTTCCCTACAAACAAAAATTAACTCGTGCATAAGCAAATCTTTAAAAATTCTTTCATATTAATTTTTCTATTTGATGATTTTTAATTCATACATAACTTAACTTAGTTTATGGAGAAGTTTATGTCATCTTCTAATTTCTTCTCCTAAAACTGTTTATGGGGAAATTTAACCAAATATGTTCACAGTAAAGTTTGGCAAAATATATTGGTTCAACAAGTGGATCCCCTCCCCACCCATGTAGGGGGCGGCACCCAAAATCCTACAAGAAAAGACATCAATAGCATGCTAGGGAAACCAACAAATACCCAACCCCTACAAGATTATTGGAAGGTAAAAACCGCAAATAGTTTTAACCAGCTTCATTGAAATAATAACCCATGCCCATGGGGAATAATATATTTATTCAGTACAAATTCAAAAGCAGACAAAATGTATTAGTCGTAGTATTGAAAATAATGAGATAGCATAGCAACAGCAATAGAGGGAATTAGAAATAATGTTGACACATACCCTCCAGCGCCTGAGGCGTTGAACCGAAGCATTCTTTGTTCTGGTAACATCAAATGGATCAGCAGAAAAGTCTCCATCATCAAAATCATCAGAGCAGCCAGTGGGAGACCCAGCCTCTATATCACCCGGCGTCTGGCTGCCAGGAGAACCCTTGGAGAAACTCATGCTTCCGAAAACTGTCACAGTATATCGTTAATAACCGTTTTCATTAACAACCATTCTTCCACTCTCGGAACAAACCTCACCGTATCACATGAAAACCTAAATTCAGTCTTTCTACTCAGAATTAAGCACTCCAATCCAAAGCATGTTCGACAAAAGAAAAAAAAAAGCAGTTCAAATCTCCACCTTTCAAATTTCAACTGATATTTGTCGTCTCTTTATAATTCGAAGACACAGTTCAATTATCACTGACCCCTAAATTCAAATCAATCACTTTCAATTACACAGTAAAACACATCTCTAGAAAATTAAGACCCTAAAACCTCTCTCTTTCTCTCTATGCACCACTACATTAGGCTTATATAGTCATAATATGCATCACTTTCCTACGTAGCAATAAGCTTAGTAGCCCGTGGACTTACCGGGAAAACAAAGAGACTATATTAGTAGTCTGGCGGCGTCAGCGATATTCTCCTCTTCCTCTTCCTCTTTCTCTTCCTCCACAACCTGAAACCCTTCAGAGAAGGAAACGGACTCTATTATTCCAATAAATAACGCAACAGCATATAAAACAACAACTAAATTAATTTCCATTTCCGTTCACGAGATTTCCACCTCATGCATAAGAATCCCCATTAATAGAATATATACGCATCGTTTCGCTCCTTCGAGGAAATTTCGTTTCACGATTTAAGTGCAGTATTCAGTTTACGCGCCTAAATTATATTCTATTTCACTTTTTGTTGTTTTCTCATTTCCAATATTGTTGAATCAGCCTTTTTCCAATTCCTAATAGAAGCCTTTTCGTGTTATCAGTTGATCCAGGAAAAGGAAACGCAACGTTTCCTGTAGTGGAAAGCGGTTCAGTTTGATTCAGTCGATTTAATAGCCACAACAGCACGAGAATCAGAACCTCTTTTTCCACGACAAATGAGAACCTTCACTTTTGGAAACGACAATGACAAAAAAAATTGAATATATTTAGCTAATGCAAAGTAAGTATGCAGGAAGCAGAAGTATCGAAATAATGGTTGAAAGAGACGAATAACGAACTTGTGGCACAAATCAAAAGCGGCAAGCGAGCACTCACCAATGCAATGAGTGAGATTGGATGCTTCAGAGTTCACGCGTGAAAATGAAGAACGGCATGTGAATAATACGAACCGTACCGTCATAAAATATTCAATGGAACGTTACTCTCTCTGTGCTTACAGTTCTGAATTGATTCAGTGAAATCGCACAACAACCTTTCAATAATGCAAGAGCGTAAACTCTCCCTCACTTCACTGCTGGCAAGCAATAAAATACTCTTACATTCTTCTTTTTCCCTGACACAGCTATGCAGATCTTGTTGAACGCGCCGAGAATAATTTGACGATAAAAAGACTTCAATTTCGGATTCATTTAGTTTTTTTTTTTACTTTTTAAAAACAATTTTTGTAATTAATTTGCAAATAACTTGTAATCAACCTAACATACCTTGTTAACATTTTTCTTTATTAAATACAATAAAGATGCTATAGCTGAATAAAGATGCTAGCTGACCATGCTTTTTGTGTGTATTAATGTGTACTTAATTAAGTGATTTCACTATAGCTGAAAAGCATGGTCTCCGTGCATCAAGGCCGAATGTAAGCGATTCTGGTCACAAATTGGAATTTGGAAGTCAAAAATTCATAGCTTTTGTTTTCATGCTCTATCTCAACTTTTTTTTAATTTATTACAATTTTTTAAAATTATTCCTTTTTTTAATTAATATAATGCATTTTTATTATTGAAAATATAAAATTAAGAGATAGTTATGAACCACACACACAAAACGAGATTCACGACTTAAGTTAAGACGTAATTATTTGAAAATTCATGTATAAAAAAAGATAGATAGAAGTAAAAGATTGTCTGAGAGAGATTATTACCTTTACAGAATGACGCTGGCTTGAACTATTTATCGCAGAGCAATGTGTTCACATCATTTGCAGTGAGAACAAATCTGCAACTCCATGCAATATATGATCCTTCTCTTTGGAAATGAACACCTTAGTTTATCTTCAACAAAGAAAAAACGTGTACTATATGTTAGCTGCTACTAGACTTTGAATTTCATTTGATCATGCATGAAATGAAGGGTAGATAGTATATGAAGAATGCAGTTGCAGAGTGCTGGTTTTATTTGTTGGTTCAGCAAATGGTGGCATATAGTATATCCCTCTTTCCTTGAAACTTCCATTACTTACTAACTTTGTTTAGAGCATGAAGAAAGGTATAGCACTAAAGAATAGATGGACCCGAACATGCCTTGTCCATCTGGGAAAACAAAAAATGCTCTTTTTTCTCGTTTTTAAAGGTATTCTGCAACTAATAGTTTGCTTTTCTTTTTCATTCACCAACCGAGAATCAAGTTCTGTTGTGTATAATTTAGTTGTTTCACATTGTTCAAGCATGTTGTTGTTCGTTAAAACATGTTATCCTAATGTTATATTTTCTACTAATAGATGCCGAACTACTAGAAAGGGGCTTTTCCATCTTATCGATCATATTCTTAAACAAATATATAAAAATAAATACATTTTTTTATTATTTTTGAAAATGGATATTCATGGTTCAAAACAGATATTCTCTATCTAAACTCCTAAGACCTAAATAAATGGTAAATAAACAAATGATAGAAAATGTATAAATAAATTATAAATGTTCATTTTTTATCAAAAAAATTATTTATTTAGAATTTTATTCTCTTTAAAGTAAAATAGTAATTAGAAAGTTGTTAAGGTGATAGAATACATCAGTTGAAAATCAAGATAATCTAACAATTTCAAGCGTATATTACTAAAATAATATTTTTTTTATCTATAATGACTCATGCTCTCCTTTTCTTTTCTTTCTCTTTTTATTGGTTAAGGAAAATGTTATCAGGATAAGGTTAGGTTTGGTATTGAACTTACCCGTAAGTTTAAATGTATTTGTAGATGTATGTAAAACAAGCTTTGATAGTATGTATATTACCTTTAAATAAGAGAAATTAATATCAGTATCTAACACATTTTGATATTATACAAAATATAATATAATTATATATTTGTTGAAAATCAAATTATGATTTGAAAGATAAGAAGGTCATGAATAATTTAAAGTGGTTGGAAAGATAGTGTTGAAATTAACATAGGTGTTCTGTTTGTAAAATCTATGTTTTTGAATTAATATTGCTCAAATTATACATTACTACTTATATAGGGGTGTTAGCATTGACTTTCAAACACTAGTAATGATATTTAAATAGTAATGATATTTAAATGCTAAAAGATATTGTTTAAGTTATGGTTTGAAATTTGAATGAAAATAGATAAAAATTATTATTTATAGCACTTGAAGCCATAAGAAGTTACTCAAACATTGAAATGTGACATTTGTAGGTTAAAAACTATGTAAAAATGTGCAATTACATGTTAAAGCTTAAATTTCAATATATTTACTCAAATATTGATGAAGTGTTGTATTTGATGTTTTAGAAATTGTTGGATTTTATAATAAGTAGCATCACTCCCTTATGGGAAGAATACTCAAATCATATATGATATATGTAATATATGTTATGTTGTGTGTTATATAACATAGGTATGATATAATAATTCTAGGATGTATTTGTTCTTTATGGATATGTTATAACCATTTTATAAATGTGTAGTATACTATATATGGAATGATATTTAAACTCCAATTAACTATGAAACTCATTAAAGAAAAAAATATCATGTGTCATTCATTTTAACACATGATATTTAGGTAGTGAGAATTATTTTAACATTTTTTTTTATAAAATGCAAGCAACCACTCTCTCTTAAAAATTTAGGTTACTTTCAACATGTTTAATATGAATTTAAAAAGTGTTAATTAGGTCAAATTTTATTATTTTCTTAAGATAATATATGTAATATTATATAAGAATTATTCATTTATAATTTATTATGTGTAATCTAATGTGATAATGATATATGATTAACATATTAATTGTTGTTTTATATGTATATGATATTGTATAGTAATTTTTAAAATAATTAAAGTTTCAATAGGTTCTAAGTATGAGAAGACAACACAAAGTCTTTTGAAACACACATTTATAAAATATATATATATATATATATATATATATATATATATAT
>Ga0099824_1001832_pt1 | contig 30631 bp, 22 predicted proteins | sample SiratrowhiteBW_FD_76837 | JGI IMG/M metagenome (GOLD analysis project Ga0099824, IMG submission 76837) | Root nodule microbial communities of legume samples collected from California, USA - Siratro white BW | ecosystem: Host-associated > Plants > Roots > Nodule | place: USA: California... | reverse complement strand
TTTTTTTTTTTTGTTTTTTTTTTTTTTTTTTTTTTTTTTTTTTTTTTTTTTTTTTTTTTTTTTTTTTTTTTTTTTTTTTTTTTTTTTTTGAGTTCTTGGTTCTTTCTAGAGAGGTAAGAATGCCTACCTTTTCTTCTAATAGTGGTTTTTCGGGCTTGGAGGAGTTTTTTAGATCTAAGAGTTTGGACGATGAGCGTATGCATCCAAGTGATGAGGAATTGATGTTCTAGTATGATTTCGATAATTCTTAGAACATAGGTTATATTTTCAAGTTTGACCGAGAGGTTTTCGATGAGATGGGGTCGAATGGCAATAAGGTTGACCATACCAAACGTGGTTTTGGAGGAGGTTGAGGAGCAAGCCAAGAATGGCCTATGGAAGAAGAAAATCGTTGAGAGACTGGTTATTTGTTGAGCATCTTCAATTCTTTTGATGTCCTTTTTATGTTTATCAAGCTTGAATATGAATGTTGCATATATCCTTGATGTACTGACATTTGCTTACAGGGCAGATAACTAAGTAAAATGGAAAAGTTCATTGTGCTAAGATATTGGTGAAGAAAATAGTTTTAGCTCGTGCTCCAAGAGGTCATGATGTTGACTTATACTTTTATCTTTAACAAATCTCTTTGGTCAAACGAATGATAGTGGACATTTCCTACAACATAGAATAAATATACAAATATTTATTGAACTATGAGGTTAGGTTAGACTATGTGTGTATTGTCTAATGTTATATGCATGCTTCATTTGATGTTATATGTGCCTTATTAGATTGAAGAACAACATAATGTTGTATCATTTATTAAACAAAACACTTGCATCCTATATGATCTGTTTATTGGAAGCATTCGTCTTATAAACGATGCATGATTCATTTTTCATGCTTCGTGGTTTTTAAAACTTAATCAAAATTATAAGGTGTTGGATTTTTCCTTAGCAGAACTTAACATCCCTATTAGACACATCTTGGAATATCATGCAATATAACAAGCTCTTTAAAAAAAAGTCTTAAGATATAGCTAGAATCATCCACTGTGTGCCATGATATAAAATGAGTCATTTTATTGAAATGATAGATTATACCATAAAGATAGAATTAAAGCCCCTTTTGATTCTTGGGAGACCAAGCACAAAATTTACAGTAATGTCAACATAAAGGGTGCTAGCTATGGAGAGGGGAGTGTAAACTCCATGAAGCATAACTTTAGACTTAGCTTAAAGACAAGCTACATATCTAGAGAAAATCCTTTGAACATCCACTCTCATATGTGGCCAACAAAATTTATTTTTAAAGAAAGTAAGAGTTTGATTAACTTCAAAATTGTCCATGAGACCTCTCTCATGACTTTCTCTCACAAGTAGTTTCCTGATGGATCCTTAGGATGTCAAAGGTTTCCATTTTATGAAGATACCCCTAAACAATGTACAATTCATCAAGAGTCTTTTTGAGACAACTTGCATAAGCGGTTTGTAAATCTATGTCATGTTCATACAACTCCTTTATGTTATGAAATCCTAGAGTTTGAGAGCCCAAATAAACGAGTAATGTATGTGTCCTAGATAAAGCATCAACAACTATATTACTTTTACCTTTTTTGTATTTAATAATATAAGGAAATTGTTCTAAAAATTTCACCCACTTAGCATGTTTAATCACAAAGTAATGCTTCATGTTTTTTTAGAGTATAAAGATCCTTGTCATAGGTGAGATAATTTAAGGTGTCTAAAGAATTTTTTAGTAAAATCTTTTCTTTAAGGTTATTAGATTGTCTGACAATGCTAGATTGTCTTATTGAACCATCTAGTCTCAAAGCGTCTACTAAGAGTTTGACTGTCTAATGAAACTGTGTAGTGGCTACTCTATCATGAAATGGGAAGTCTTATTCATGTGCCTTCCACATTAGTTTTAGGCATGTTTCATGTGTGTCAGTTATAACAATATTTGCTCTATAAATAAGATTGATGAATACAATTTTACTCACACTTAGAAGCTTTAATCATAATGTTCGTAGACTGTAATAAATATAAATCCACTTCTTTAATTAAGATTCATCTAATTGGCTTTCTTTGGACCTTAACTATTATTTCTACTAATATTGTATATTTAGTGAAGTGGATTGTCGAACAGTTACAAGCATTAGACAATCTGACTAGACGACCTAGTGATTATTGGGAGTAGATATTCTAGTGACTCATTTGAGCACCATAACAATATCAAGATTTATGAAGACGAAGTTGTAGAAAAATTATGCTGTAAACACTAAAAGGACTAGATGATCTCACTAAACGGTCCCTCTAGACAACATCATTAAATGATCTTCCCATAGCGTCTACTATTGAGTGCACCATTCTTAAATAAAGGAGAAACTGATTAAATGACTTGGTTACCTTCTAAAGAAGCAAGCTTTAATTCTACACAGATCTTCTACAAAGATACTCTCTTAATTTCTACAAATAAAGATCCTCTATTTTACCCTATTTTTTATGTGTTGGAGAGAGGATGATCTCATCCAATTATTCTACAAAATGTCTCATAGCAGATTCAATTGTACTGGGTTTGATTGAATAAGAACCCAATACACGTATCTGGAACAGGAATTGAAAACAAAATACCTGAAAGAAAAGCAAGAACAAAAATCTGCAACTTAACTGGAAAAAAGATATTCATATGTTAATTTATGACATAGAAGGAAACAACTAATAATTTCAAGAACAATATCCGAGACATGATTTTGAGAGAAATTTGGAGAGAAAGGAGATTTTAAATAAAGATTTTAGAGGCAAAAGGGGGGAGGCTAAATAGCACACTCCAAACCTAGTTTTATTTTATTTTTGTAACTATTTTACTTTTCTCTTCCACATGGAAGACTAAAACTCTTTGGGTTGATTCTCTTATGATTTTCCATTAAATCTGAGATTCTGTTGAATAATGTTTTGTTCTTTAATTTTTTTAGCAACTTATGCTTTGTTGTTGGCCTTTTTGAAATCTATTTTCTAGAAAAGTAATTGCTTTTGAACATTTGTTGAAAATTTGGTTGTTTTCCTTTAGTTAGAGTTCTTGGTTAATTTGCTTTATCTAATCAATCTCTTATACACTTAGTCAAGAGGTAGAAGGTAAACATCCCATTGAGTAGACACTTAGAGACAAAGTGAGATAATGAATATATGAGTAGATACTTATTTACTCCAATAAGATTTTGTTGAATTTGATTTATGCTTGTTTGAATAAGTTTAAATCTGTGTGAGAATTGAAGTATGATAATCATAGTATAACCAACAAGGAATGCATGATGAATGAACTTGGAAGTCAATCTGCTTCCTTGGATGTTTTTGCATTGTCTACTACATTTTCCTGCACAAAAATCTTCAAATCACCCCTTTACTGTTATTACTAACTTTCACTTCTTATAAATAAGTTTTGAACATTGATTAACTGCATTTACTATTGGACTCATTGAGAGACGACTTTGGATTATCTTACTGTATCTATACGATCATCTCTTTGGTGTTAGATGGTCTATCACTACATTAGATAATCTAAACTAAAAACACATTTAATTTTCTTGCAAAACAAGCACGATCAAATTTGACATCATTTCTCAGGTATCTAATTTTAATTTGGTTTTCAATTTTCTTATTTATCTACAAAGTTTATGTGGCTTATTTTTATTTTTTGCATATCTAACTCTATTTTCTTTTGTTCATTCTATTTAATTAGTTTTTTGAATTATTGCAATGATCACATTATAAAAAAAGAGAAAAAAAAGAAAGAAATAAAATTGTTTCAAGTGTCTAATTGTTTAGTCTACTTAATCTTTCTGCCGATAGACAGTGATAAAGTGCCTAATTGTTTTTCATCACCATTTTTTTCTAATTTTACTTTGTGAAGATGGATTTAGCTTCTATGACTAACCAACTTTAATATTATTCTTCACAATAAAATCATTATGAAATGCATTGTGAGTCCTACTTTCAACAACCACTACAACCTTATAAGCCATATCAGGCTTGTTTTCAGTAACACTATTATAATGAGTGTGTCAACACCCAATTTTGTCCGGATAATCTTTTAAATTAAAAATACGATAATAAAATAAATAAAGAAATGAAAAAAATGAAAAATGAATAAATAAAAAATTTTGAATTTTTCCATTACAAAAAAATAATTAATAATAAAAAACGAAAATAACAAAACAAATAAATAAAAAATATATATAAATTGAAACAACGGAACCTAAAAAGAAAATAATAAATAATAAAAAATAACAAGAAAAGAAAATTATTTTCAAATTGTTTCCTTCATTTGCACGTTCAAGATAATAAAAATAATAATAAAAAGAATGAGTCAACTGAAGTACTATCCCATATTCCTTAACTCCACGTATTGTTTTATTTTAAAAAAAATAAAATATATATATATATATATATATATATATATATATATAAAATAATAATTTTGAAACTACTCAGATAAAACCCACTTCCTCCACTACATAAAAATAAAATTAATAATAATAATAAATTATGACCTTTTTGAAATGGCTTAATCCCTCATTCCTGGGTAGATTCATCTTTAATATTAAATAATATTTTTTTAAAAAAATAATAAACAATAAGAATAGGTCAAAGAGTGATAGCTGCTCTGAACTACCTTCATTTTAAAAAAAATAATAACGAAAATAAGAAAAAGAAAAAAGATATATATTAAGAAAAAAAGAAAAAAATAAAGGATTTCACGGACAGATATACGGAGAGGAGAAAGAGGAGTATGTTTTTATTTTTGCTCATTTTTTGAGTTTCACTAGACATTCATATTCATTGCATAAAATAAGAAAAAACCTACAAATTATTCCTATTGCATCAACACGTATTTCAACGTACACATGATTCCACCACTTCTCTGCATTGTGTTTTCATCACCACCTCCCTCTTCGGGATCCTCACGCCACACTTGTATGTAACACCCTTTACACTCCATAACCCCTGTCACTTCCCTCAATGTCACTGTCACACAAGATGGCAGTGGAGATTTCAAAACCATCTCTGAAGCCTTGGCTGCCATCCAAACACCGTACGAGGGAAGGTACGTGGTTTATGTTAAAGCTAGAATTTACGATGAGACCGTGACAGTGACAAAGCAATTGACAAACCTAACCATGTATGGTGATGGAGGTGACAAGAGTATCATCACTGGCAACAGAAATTTCGTCGATGGAGTCAGAACTTTCCAAACTTCATCATTTGTGGTACTTGGAGATGGATTCATGGCCAAAGAAATGCAGTTCAGAAACACTGCTGGAGTAGAGAAGCATCAAGCAGTGGCTGCAAGAGTGCAAGTCGATCAAGCAATGTTTTACAACTGCGTCTTTAACGGTTACCAAGACACTCTCTACGTTGGGGGTGTCTGTTGCTGCACTTAGTAGAGTTCATCCAGAGTCTGTTGCATTTTTCACTACAACTGCACGAAAGCCGGTCGAAGAACAAGGAGCAAGTGCCCTTGCAGCTGCTCTGGCACAAATGAGTGGATTCTGTAAACCACCATCCTATCTGTCACTGGGTTTCTTTCTGACGTTTATTCTCCATCTGCCGATGGAGTTGGAAAAATACATTTAACTTCAGATGAGAGGATTAAAGGATCTATTTCGAAATTTGGATTCATTGTGTTCTGAAGGAAAGCTACCAGAGTCTTTATTTGATTCCGAGGGAGAGATTGTCAGTGAGGATATATCCTGTGCAAAATGCTACTCCAAAGAGTTGAGCTCTAACAATGATTTAATTCTCCGTGATGGTGTCTGTGACCGTGGCTTTCACCAGCTCTGTTCGAATCCTCCGTTGTTAACTGAAGACATTCCACCTGGTGATGAGGGTTGGCTATGCCCTGGATGTGATTGCAAAGACGACTGCATGGACCTTATTAATGACTCCTTTGGAACAAGTCTCACTATTAGTGACGCCTGGGAGAAGATTTTTCCTGAAGCAGCAGCTGCTTTGGAGTATATTTCTGAATGGACTCCTCCTAAGGAAAATGGGCCAGCTAGTCCTTCTGATCACGACGTTGCTATGGCTGATGCATGCAGTGCCTCAGTTAATAAGGTCTCAACAAGTACTAGAGGTGCAAGTTTCATTGAAGGGATTTCCAAATCATCATATATGAAGCATGCACCTGACATTAAAGGTTCCGCTGTTAAGGTTCTAAATTGCCACGAGTCTGCCATATGCATCTTAGCACCTTTGAGATATGCTATTGTCTATGGGTGTTCAGATGCAACAATAGTTCTAGGTGCAGTAGGCAAGGCTGTTAGAGTAGAACATTGTGAGAGAGTTCGTGTAATCATAGCAACAAAACATATTTGCATTGCTAATTGTCGGGAATGTGTTTTCTTTTTGGGAGTGAATCAGCAACCTCTTATTGTTGGTGATAACCATAAGCTGCAGGAGGCTCCCTATAATACTTTTTATTCCCATTTGGAGGAGCATATGGATGAAGTTGGAATTGTGCCCACAGTTAGCCGATGGGATGAGCCTCTAGCATTGGGCATGGTTGATCCGCATGATTCATTATCTCATCCAGCTGGTGTCTCTTAATGTTCAAGTTGAGTCTGCTATGCGAGTGAACCCAGATCAGTTCACTTATTTTGTGATTCCAAACTGGTTTGGAGGAGAATGTGGGTGATTATTTATTAGCTGGTCAATATCCATTGATCAGGGTTTAGTTTGCTAAAATGTCATAAATGGTTGCTCCAATAAAGTTCTATCTACACCCCATATTTCAATCTGTACTGCCATCAGAACATGGGCTCATTTTGTTAACCAATGCTCTTGTTGTTCGCATTTCACACAGCACCCAAAAATACCCAAAACAGTCCCCATGCATCACCTAAAACTCACATATTTAAGCTTTGCATTGTCACGAATTCATTCAGTCATGTTCTATTTTTGCATGCATGATTCCGCTAAAATTAAAGTGTCAATTCTATGTTGCCTATAACTGTTGCATGTTATTTTTCAACACCGGATTTGGTATATACCTCAATTCTCAAAGCCCAGGCTTTAAACCTGACATTGTTATCCAAAGCCCAGGCTTTAAACCTGGCACTGTATCTCAAAGCCCAGGCTTTACACCTGGCACTAAGCCTAGGCTTTACACCTGGCATTGTATCTCAAAGCCCAGGCTTTAAACCTGACACTGTTTCTTTAAGCCCAGGCTTTAAACCTGGCACAGCTATCCAAAGCCCAGGCTTTAAACCTGGCACTGACGCCACTCATTTACCCTATTTTCAAACACAAGCTTTCAAAAATTTCAAAAAAAATATCAAACCAACCAACAATCTTACCAATCAAAGAACTACGTAACCCTGATTCTCTATCCTTGATAGAGATACGTAGGAGCGAGGTCAAATCCTTGTCGGGCTCTTTCAAAACAAATACTTTTGTTTGTTATTATTTGCATTCTATTTCTTTTCTTGCAAAAAATAAATATTTCAAAAAATCACGCTCTTTTATTTTACTTATTTAATTAAAGGTACCGTCTTAGGACGAACGTTGTGGGGTGCTAGTACCTTCCTCACACGTAACCGACTCCCGAACTCTAAATCCGGTTTTGCGAACTTGCCTTATCTTTGTTTTTGGTTTTCCATAGTATTTCTTAATAAACTATGGTGGCGACTCCACGATTTGAAAAATTAAAATTATTTTTGTTCGCTGTCCCCGTCGAGACCCCGGTTGCGACAGAGTGCGAATAAAGTCGACAATCTTTCCAACAATTAACATCTTTAATGGAGCTTCAAAGGCAAATGGGTGAAAATATAATGAAATCTCAACAAATTATAAAGGCTAGTCTTATAAGATTAGAAGAGCAAGTTGGTCAATTTGCTAGATAAGTTAAATAACTTGTTGAGAGGAAACTTCTGAAGACATGGGAGACTGAACTATGACTGAAACTTTTGTTGAGCAAGAATTGAATTCACTTTATGATTCTAATTCAGATTTTGCTTTAGTAAAATTTTAGAATTTAATATAGATTGTACTTGTGATTCTGATATATGTGATGAGATTAATTCTCCATACCTTCAGTTTTCATCTCACTCATATGTACAAACCTTCTACTAAGCATAAATCCTCCTCTAAGTATAAACCTTTTCTAAAGGAGGAGACTGTAGTAGCTATTGACACAAGCATGCTTTCCATACTTTCATTGCCATCTACACAATAGCCAGAGGATGACAATGAGCTTTTGTTTCTAGATGGTGAGATAGACAAGTCATATCGTTTGATGGATTATTTGATGGTGTAGACTATAATAATTGTTGTGATGTTTCTATATGTAAAACATATAATAAAATAACTGAAGCTATATCGGTTGATGATACAATATATATGTCCCAACATTATCTGATAAACCAAAGTGTATAGATGCAACTATTCATACAGTTAAACCAATTGTTCTTCAGGTTACTGAGAATTTTGAACCACTACCATCTATCCAACTACCACTAAAGGAGATGAAACCATTCTTTATCCTTGATTTAAGTTATTCTAGCACTAACTACACTTGTGATTTATGTTGCGATACATTTGTATGTAACACATGTGCTAATATGAATTATCTTTTAGCTACTGATTGTGCAAATTGTGATACAGGGTCTGATATAGATTTACTAGTAGAGTTACTTGAATTAGAATGTACATATTTCATCACAATAATTCCTGAAAACATTGCCTTAGTTTCTAATGTGCAACAAAATTCAGTGCAGGTGAAGCAAACACTACAAGTTATCCATGTAGACAATGACAAATTAGAAAAAGATGACATTGTCTTCTCAATCCAAGGTTTTCACTAGACACCAGTTGCCCAACCACCACCACCTCCTAAGGTAGCACTCATTCCGTTACCTACCACACCTGAACTGTCTACCGTATCTAGACCATCAAATCAACCCCTTCACACTATCCTACGTAGTTTGCACCATCTTCACTCGCAATTGAGCATAACCTTAAATTCTCAAACTTTGTCTCTATCGATCACTTATTGCACACCTTCCCACCCACAGACAATCCCATACCAAACGACCCAATATGAGTCACTCCCAAAAATTACTCTTCATACCTAGGCGTCTATCCATGAAAGCCTTTCTACCACCTCATCTGCCCCCCTGAAACCTTCCAGTCTTACCTTGTTGGGTTGAGATTTCTTATAGTAGATGTTTCTAATGCTTCACCATATACACCAAGTTCTGTATGCCTTGGTCAAACCTTCCAACAAACATCGTCTTTGCATCACACTACCCAAAGAACCATTGTCGCAACCGGGGCCACGACAGGGACGACGAACAAAAATAATTTAATTTTCAAAATAGTGGAGTCGCCATCATAATTTATTAAAGGAAAACTATGGAAAACCGAAAACAAGATAAGGCAAGTTCGCAAAACCGGATTTACAGCCCGGGAGTCGGTTACATGTAGGGAAGGTACTAGCACCCCCACAACGCCCGCCCTAGGGCGGCACCTTTAATTAAATGAGTAAAAGAGTGTGATTTTTAAAATATTTATTTTTCCCAAAAAAATGAAATAAAATGCAAACAATAACAAAAAAAGATATTTTACTTTTTAGAAAGGGCCCGACAAGGATTTGACCTCGCTCCTACGTATCTCTATCAAGGATAGAGAATCAGGGTTACGTAGTTCTTTGGGAAAATTTGGTTGTTGAAATGTTTAATATTTTTTAGTTTTGAAAATTTTATATATTTTTATTTTGAATGTTTTTTAGAGTAAACCTCAAATTTGGATACCATAGACGCGTACGGTCTATTGGTATTCCAGTCAAAGTTAAAACTTCAAATTTGGATATTGTAGACGCGTGTGGTCTTTTGGTATTCCAATCAAAGTTAAAACTTCTCGAATTAAACTTTCGTACGGTGCGACCGACCATTTTAAGAATTCAATCGAGTCATCATAACTTTTCAAATCAAAATTCGGATAGTTGGAAGTTAAATAAAACACATTTTTTTAAAAGAAAAGAAAAAACACAATATGTCAAAACTTTTTATTTTCTTTATTTTTTATAAAAAAGAATTAAAGGGGCATTTCTGGAAACAAAAAGAATTATGGGTGCAGGTTTAATTAAGGGAGGTGCAAAAATAACCCCACCAGTCAAAGACTCAACCTATAGTCAGGGATGCTCTGGGAATTGAGAAGAGCTGGGGTGTAGGTCTTAATTAATGGGGGTGCAGAAAGCGAACCCACTAGTCAAAAACCCAACTATTGTTAAGGGCAGTTTGGTAATTGGGGAGAGGTGCAGGTGAAGAGCACAAACATATGGGGTGCAGCGAACAACCCCACTAACCAGGAACCCCTTTATGACTAAGGGCATTTTGGGAACGAGGATAGGCGCAAGTGCAGGTTCAACATGTGGGGTGCAGAGAGCACCCCTACTAATTAGAAACCCATCTAGGGTTCAGGAGACATGTGCAATAGTGGAGGCAACGCAGGGCAGATTCGGTTGAGGTGGCTGCAGCGTCCTTGGCTGACAGCGGCAAAGGCAGGCACTGCCGATGGCAGCACCGACGGCGGCAGCGGTGCATGGAGGCATGGATGAGAGGGTACGACAAGGAGTGGCTTTCACGATTTGGCTAGTGTTTTGAACGTGACTCGTTGGCTATGGAAGTGGTTCGTAGCAGCGTCTTGGAGGGGTTTGGCGGCGTTGCTTGCGGTGGCGAAGGTATGGCAAGGGTTGATGGCATTGGCGCTTTCCTTTTGTGTGCAAGTACTGGTGCTAGCGCTGTTGGTGCTTCGGCAATGACGCAAATAGAGGTGGTGGTTGCGGGAAGCAAGAGAGCTCGCGGTTGAAGGTGGTGGAGCATGGGCACAAGGCACAGTTTGGAGGTTGAGGATAACTTGGGGCGTGGAACACATGGGGCTCGGCTTCGACAATGGTTGTTTGGCAGGGAGAAGCATCTTAGGTTGGGGTGCATGTGGAAGGTGCTGGAGGTAGACGCAAGGTGGGATGAATGGTGGGTGTGTGGTGAAGTTTGGACGGCGAGGGTGGGCTCGGTGGTGGAAGGTGGTGGAGCATGGGCACAAGGCGCAGTTTGGAGGTTGAGGATGACTTGGGGCGTGGAACACATGGGGCTCGACTTCGGCAATGGTTGTTTGGCAGGGAGAAGCGCTTAGGTTGGGCATCAAACCCTAGGCTATGGCAGCGACTCCCCTAATGGGTGATGTAAATGGTAGTAACGGCCAGTAATGAGTTTGCATGGGTAAAGGGTGGAACGGTGGTCATGAGAAGTTTATAGAAGGTGCAGGAGAGTTTGGTGGCTTTGGTTAGAGGCTGTTGTGGGAATGGGCGCAATTAAGGTTCGTTTGGTAGTTCGTGGCGTGAAGTCGAGGTTGACGCTTGTGGTAGCCTCGTCGACGGCCGTCGGATCCATGAGGGTGGTGACGGTGGGTCGGTGTGGCCCTCCTCGATGGTGACAGTGATGGTATCGTCTGTGGGTAGTGCTTGGCAAAGATGGGATTAAAGGAGCGTTAGTGGTGAGGTTGTTATGTGAATTTGAAGGTGCATAGGATGTATGGTCATAATGGTCTAATGGTTTGGAGGTTCGGTGGAGGAGGCTGCAGCGGCAATTAGGAACTTGGAGGGGACTGATGCGTGGCTTTGTTCATGGCATAAGTAGGATATGGGGTTCGCAATGGTGCAATGGTGCATTTTTGCACTCGGGCTACTCCTTCTCTCATTTCTCTAAAGGGCTATGCTGTGGTTTATTGGTGTTTGTGGATTTGGGATATTTTGGTGCAGGGATAAAAGATGAGAGAGATGGCTTATGCGGGGGCAAGAAGGCTTATCTGGGGGTTATGTGAGGTATACACTGCACTGATAAGGAAATATAATAGCTTTTGCTTATTCTGTGTGTTTGGGGTGTACATGGTAGGAGAGACGTACAATGGGAGGAGGTGGACAATGAGTGGCAGATTTGGGGCTGTGTGGTGTGGATGGTAGTGGTGGTGACATTGCTTGCAATGGAGATGAATGGTTTTGGGAGTGCGTGATAGTGGAATGCATGGCAGCGTGATGATATGCGATAGATGGAGGATGCAAGGTAAAAGGTGCATGGTAGAAACCTAATGCAGAGAAATGATGGAAAGATACCTCTTTAGAGATGCATGTTGATGTTTTTTTTTATTATTCTATGCAATGAATGTATATTGGGACTCAAAAGATAAGCAAGAAGAAAAAGATACCTGGTGCCTGAACTTGGTCTATTCCTCTGTGCTTTCTTCTTTCTCTCTTCTCAATACCCTTTCCCCTGTTCTCCTTTTTTCTCTTTTTAGTATATGTGTTCCCCCAAAATGATGTGTGCTTTTTCTTTTTAAATCTCCCTTTTTGCTGTTTTCTCGTTCTCAGTCCACCTGAGGAGTTCTGTTGGAGAAATAATAGGGATGATGGAGATTTTTTATGGGATTCTGGGGAGTTAGAGAGTTGAAAGAGTCTCTCCTTTTCTCTTATTGTTATTATTTAAATTTTATATTATTTGTTTGTTTCATTATTTTATTTTTATTATTTAAAAAAAATATTAACGGATGAAAAAAAATCTAAACTACTCCAGTTTTTTTACTTTTATAAAATTTATTTAAACAAAACCTTTTTATTTATTTATTTATTATTTTTTTAAAACTTGCAAATCAAGTTTGGAAGTAGTTATTTTTATTGTTATATTTGTTTTTATTATTATTTAATTTTTTTTAAATTTCAGATTCTGTTGTTTTAATTTAGATATTTTGTTATTTTCTTGTTATTTTCGTTTTTTTATTATTAATTATATATTTTATTATTTTTTTAAAAGTCCACCTTTTCTTTTTTAATGGAAAAATTCAATTTTTTGTAATTTTTTCTTTTATTTTTATTTTATTTAATTATATTTTATGTTATTATTTATTTTTTCTTTATTAATTTTTATCATTATGCTTTAATTTAAAAGATTACCCGGACAAAATCGGGTGTTATCAACCATGATTTTTATTGTAGAGATGGTTGAGAGGGATCAATACCCAATTTTGTTTAGACAAATAAAATTCAAAAATAATAATAAAAAAAGAGAAAATAATAAAAATGCATTTTTAACCAATGCTTAAAATTTAATTTTGAATTTTATAATCTTTTATTTTCTTTTTGTTTTCATTTTTAGTAGAGGAAAATACAAAAAAAAATATATATGATTAGATTCTTACCCTTTTATCACTGTAGTAAAAATATTTTATTTGCTTCTTTAAAAAAAATAATAAAATAATAAAAAATTAGTTTAAGTACAAATGTTATTGTTTTTCTTTTATTTTTCAAAAGAGAATGAAAGGTTAAAAAATATGATTTTAAAAAAATAATAAAAATATTTTTTCATTTTTCTGATAAATATTTGAAAAAAAAAGGATAAAAAGAGAAAAGAGAACTTAGTTTATTTAATTATAAGAAAATTTAGTCCTTTTTTAATAGCCTACAGAAAAAATAAAAAAGAAAAATTGAAGGTCGAGTTTCTTAAAGTTTTTTGAAAAAAGGCTTCAACATTTGTTTAAGCTTTCTTCTATTCAGGTCAATTTTTGTCAAGCACTCCTAGTTTTTCTAATTACAACTTGTTTTGGGCCAATCCCAAAAACTCTCTTCTTATGACTACTCATCTCTTACCAAACGTTTGGGTTTGGGTCGCATATTTCCTACTCTATTTTTAGAATTCATCTGCAGATTATTTGATTTAATTAAAATTGATAGAAATTCGTTTGATTGAATCTGATTATGGAATTAATTTAAAATTTGAATAAGATGAAATTTGATAAAGGAAGCTAATGATCTTGAGGAGTCTGTTTCAAGGCCTTTTAGTGGTAATCAATTATTGTGCTTAATTGCAAATAATTCTGATTAATAAAATTAGCTGCCTAGTTTTTCTAAATAAAAGAATAATAATTAAAATTCAATGACAAAAGAAAATTAGAAGTCCGAAAGGGAAATAATTTATATCATTAGGAGGAGGTTGTAGATTAACAATGACACTACAAATTTTATTTTACAAATATGTATACCCCTTACACAAGCTCTACAGAGGACACGTTTTAATCATACAAAAAAAATTATACAGACAAAGAACAATTGAGAGGCCAGAGAAAGATGAAAAAAAAGGGAGATCTTTAGGGTGAGCAAATATTGAGATTTATTCATCTCCACTATTCCTCTCTTCTTCCATTACCCTGTACCACTCACAATAACCACTCAAAAGTGAGAACTGCTTCTTTCTCACTACCCACTCTACTCTACTCACACTAGAGAGAGAATTCAAAGATTGCTGCTTTGAGCATATCTTCATTCAAAGTTATAACTAATTCTGGAAAGTTGTTGCCTCAAGCACAATTCTTCATCCATCTCATAGTGAGTAACATACTGTCTTTCCGTATCTAAATTTTATTTAAAATTTAAAAAAGTATGTAATAATTAATTATTTTATTTCATTTTTACTTTTATTTTCCATACTAGATTTTATCTCATTTTTCTAATCTTGTTCTATTTTTATTATATTGTTTTTAAAGTAAACACAAATAATTAAATACAAATATAGTTTTCTTGTACTATATTTTTAAATAATTCGATTAAATTTCCAAATGACTGTTCACGTCAGAAATTTAATTCGAAAAGTTTTACGATTTTGTTTAGATATTCAAATAACTGCACACCTCAAACATTATCTGATACAAATTTTTTCCTTTTAAAAAATGTACAAAAATATTTAAATTTCAAAAAAATATAATTTTTAAAAATATAAAGTTTTCAAAAAATTTAAAAAATATATAAAATATTTCTAAAAATAATAAAAAAACATAAGATTTTCAAAAAAAAAAATCAAACATCCCAACAAACAATTTTATAATTAGAAGTACGTTTACCCTGATTTTCCTTTATGAAAATACGTATTGTAGGCCCAAAAAATAATAAAAGAATATTGTTTTTATGTTTATTTACCTTTAATTGTATCACTGTTGTTTCTTTGTTTATTTTTTTATTTGTCTTGAATTACCTCTTTATTGTTATTATTTTTTGGAAAAATAAAATTTTGGAAAACCACACTTATTTTTCTTATTTGATTAAAGGTACCGTCCTAGGATGGGCGTTGTAGGGTGCTAATACCTTCCCCACACGTAACCGACTCCCGAATCCTAAATTTGGTTCGTAGACTATTTTTCTTATTTTTGGTATTTTCGTAGTTTTCCATAATCAATTTAATTTTTTTATTAATAACTATATCTTTTATCCAATCATCGTCTCACCATCGCGATCCTGGTCACGACAAGAGGATTTGTACACTTTTTACTTTCCCTCAAGCTTAACAAGTGAGTTCCTCTTTTCCACTTATCTTACATGTTCATTTGATTGTTTTTATAACGTGAACAATGTATGATTTAAGTGTGGAGAGGATAATTATAGATTTTAGAATTATTTTACTTTTCTTATTTTACTTTCTTGCTTTAATTTCTGATAGAATTTTTTAGATTGCATATTAAAAGATTTTCTTCATATCTTCATTAGATTTCTAGGAGCATCTAGTGGTTGGCATTATCATAATTATTGAAAAATTGGTTTCTTAATTTGTGTTATTTGGATTCTATGTAAATTGTTGAATAAGCTCGTTTTAAAAATTATTGGGTTCAATCTTTTGTGATAAGACTATCTTTGGTGAGATTTTGAGCCTTAATGATAGACCTTATAATATATCATTAATGGACTGTCTAAGGCTCTTTCTAGTGTGTTTTCACTTATCTTTGCTTATACACTAGAACTTAGTTTGATTTTCTGATTTGTAACTATGTTTACATGCATAAACTGATATGATTGATGTATTGTTAAATTAAGCCACTTTAACCATATTAGCCTACCCTTATGATAATCCACCCTTTAACCTCTTTAATCTTGTAGCCTTTTCTTGTTTTCAACCCTCATTCCAAGCCTTAGAATCGAAAAATCATGTTTGTCCCAACCTTAGAAGATAGAGGTGTTTTGGATCATTTTGGGAATAGTTTCTTGAATAAGTGTGGGGGTATACCTCATTGGCTTATCTCCTCATTTGAGTAACTAATTACTGAAAAAAATTAAAAAAATAAATAAAGAAAGGATGGAATAAAATAGCAAAAAACTACTACAAGAAAAAGCAATAGAAAAAGAATGACGTCCTGAATAAAAAGAGGAGTTGAAATCTAATTCTGAAGATGTATTACACTTACATTTTTTTTTTTTTTGGATTTATTCCCCATTACTCCTTTGTTTTTCTATAGTTTTAAGTCATTTTCTTTCATTTTATCTACCTTTACCTTGACCTTATTACATCCCATTTAAAGTTCTTTTGATCTCTGATTTCATATTATTCAATTATTGTAATGTTAGAGTCTTATTAAACATATGGTAGTGTTTGCTTGCATGAGTGTTGAGTGTATATATAAACCTGAAACACTTGACAATTGGATAGTTATTTTGAGAAAATTCTATCATTCTTGATTCAATTTTATGTTTTTGTATATATCAGACTTCTTATATCAAATATTTATAAAAATAGTCTTTAACAAAATCCATCGATGGAATCGACCACTAAGTTGATATTAATGGTATTAGTTCCTTTATTGTTATTAATATTAATAACATTGCTTATATTAATATTATTATTCTTGTTATATATTAATATATTAAATATTATTATTACTTCTATTAATATCATTTATATTTCTATGAATAATATTTTTAATATTCTTCTATCCTTATTAATATTATTTATATTTATATGAAAAATATTTTTAATATTAGTTTCGGTTATATTAAAAATATTTGTGATATTATTGTTAAGAGTTATTATTATTATTATTATTATTATTATTATTATTATTATTATAGTTAATAATAATATTATTAGTATTATTATTACTATTAATGTTAATATTATTATTAATATTATTGTTATAAATATTATTAATATTGTTTCTTACCAATATTAGAAACACTATTATTAATATTACTATTAATATCATAGTAAAAATTGTTAATAAAAATGAAAGTAATATTAGTAATATTATTATTATTAAAAATAATAATAACTTTATTATTGTTATTAGTATTGATATCATTAATAATATTATTATTAATATTATATATTTTCATATTACAGTTGTTTTTAATATTATTAATTATTTAATTTGTATTATTAATATTTATATTACAAATATTTTTAATTTTAGTTTTAATAATATTAATTTATTATTATTATTATTATTATTATTATTATTAGATTTATATTTATACTCAAAATATTTTTAATATTAATAATATAAGTTTCTTTCTTCATTTAAAGGTTCTGAGTTTAATTGTAGATTGGCAATAATATTAATAATATTCGTAATAACATTAAAAGTACATGATAATAATAAATAATGAGACAAGTAGAAGGATACAAAATAATCTTAATAATTATAATTAGTGGGTAATGTAAAATTATATATATGCATAAAATTTCGTTAAAAACATGTAATGGAATTATCCACAGATAAAAATTGGTGGAAAATTTATCGACGACCTGATTACCTATGGATTTTTACCCGTCGGTAATCTGTGGGTAATGTCTAATTACCCATAAATTTTTGTCATTACCTACAGATTTTGTCGTATGTAAATCCAATTTTCTTTTTTTTGGTAGTGAGATAAGAAATAACAATGAAAGAAAACATAAAATGGATTATTAAGGTAAGAGATGAGATAAACATGTCACCTTCAAGGTTGAAAGCCTTCAAAGATGAGTGAATGAGGATCTGTCACTTGAGAATGCTTCTCAAGATACGAATCATAGAAAAAGTACAAACAAAAACTCAAAACTCTCACACAATTATATAAAAGAATATTTTTTCACTCAACTTGTGAATTTTACAATTGAGAGTACTCCTACTTATAGCCATGGAATTTTCCTAAGCAAGGAGTCTCAAAAAACAGAAAGAGTTAACTATACTAATCAATGTTAACTAAACTTAACTATGTTTATGCTAAAATAATCTCTTGAAATTAGGGATATGCAATTACTAGTTTCTAAGATACATGAATGTAATGATTACTCTAAGATGACTAAGATGCATGTACATGAAAAAATGGACTAGGTATAAAATACATGAATGTAATGATTACTTTAAGATGACTAGAATGCATGTCCATGGAAGAATGTACTAGGAAGTTACTACAATGTATGAATTTAATTATTACAATGTATGTACTACGTAGTTACTAAAGTACAAAGAATGTAATGATTACAATGCATATACTTCTAAGAGTCTAAATACTACGAATGTGTGTTGAAACTTAAGAGTCAAAGATGACTTAAGTAGTCAATGTGAGGTGCATGTGCCAACTTAAGTCTTCAAAAAGACACATATAATATAAGACCAATTCTTTCAAGTTCCTAATCTTAAGTTTGTAATTTTCTCAAGTTCTTTCTAATTTCTACTAATTACAAGAGTTTATTCTTGTAATTTATTCCTCCAAGCTCTAAGACTCTTTCTCTCTTTATTTCTCCATCTTCATTTGTCATGTTTCTTTTATTTAATTTTTATGTGTTTTCTTCTCTTTCTTCAACAAGTTCTTCCTCATTTTCATATGTATCTTCCTCCCCGTCTTGGAGGGAGTTCGCTGAACTCTAAAAAGAGAAAAATCAGAAACATTGAACCTATGACTTATTATTTACTACTACTAAGGAAATTATTTATTATTATCTTCAGGATAAAAAAAAGAATAAAAGTACTTGGAATTTCATGTTTGCATGTACAATGTATGCTCATTTCCCAAAATTTATTTCCTACAAAAGGTCTTATTATTTTTTTATTTGTTTTTAAAATGTGATGATGATGAATATGATGATGATAATTATGAATATGATGATAATGATGATGTATATGATTATGTGAATCCATGATAATTATAGAATGATGTCCTATGTCACTTTTTCCTAAAGAATATAAAGAATGTTCAAGCGACAAAGATTTCTTCTCTTCAATAATTAATGACAGTTAAAATTCCTTTAATCCTTGTAAAAGTTAGGTCATGGAAAGATCAAGAAATCCATGAGGTACTTTGATTCTCTCTTTTGGAATTTCTTTCTCCAATTTGCCTTTGCACTTTGTAAGATCCAAGGAAAAAGGAATAGCAAAAGAAGACAAATCTAAATGTTTAGGAATTGAAAAGTCTATAGATTTTCTTTTAATCTTCACTTGATCCACTTGTACTCCTTTATAAAAATTCGTTGAACACAATTATTAGGCAAAAAAAGATACAAGGGTTTATGTACACGTTTTACCTTTTTGACAATTTTACATGATGCCACAAGTAACTCTTTATTTTCCTTACCTTTGAAAATGTTGTTTGACTTTTCTTTCTCCTTTTTTTTTCTCTCATGGTCATTTGATCTCTTGTTACCTCTTGTGTTGTGAGAAGTTTAAGAGAGTATGTTCTTTCTTCCCTTTGAAATGTGAATTTATTGATGAGTCCATCATGATGGACATGTCGATCATATTGCCATGGCCTTCCCAACAACATGGCTTGCCTCTATAGGAACCACATCACATAACACTTCATCTTTATACTTTCCAATGGACAAAATAAGAAGAACTTGGTTAGTCACTTAATTTCTCCATCTTCACTCAACCATTGTAACTTGTAAGTCTTGGATGGGGAATGGTTAGAAGTTTAGTGCCTATTTGGTTGAAGTGATTTGAGAGGATTTACTGTTCAAGAGGACAAATTTGGGGGGATGAAGGTTGTTTGGCTGACCTAATTTTAGAGGAGGGATTTGCAGGATGGCATCTTCGATCATGTGAAGAGATTTGAAATGATGAAACTTGAAATTACAAAAGAGACTTAATAAATGAGGTGGAAATTACGAAATATCCTTGTAAGTGTGTCATGACTTTGGAAATTACAAAAATACCCCTTTAAGTGGGTTTAGGGTTTAGAAAAATTTAAAGAGATTATAAATTATAAACAAGAAACAATTATTAACATTAATGTACATTTATTGTAATAATATATATTATATATGAAAATTAAACAGATTTATACCTTTTTAATTGAACCATAATTCTTTAAATAATTCATTCCAATAATTATATATATTTTTTTCATTCATAATACTTTCCTTTTTTCCAAGACAACTATAATATAATTAATCTCACTTCAATCTATCCATACTCAATACAATCTATCTATTCATAATTATAATATTGACGTAAAATTATTAAATAAATAAAAGTTGTCTACTTTATAAAAAATAATAAAAGTATATTATACATGTTATGTTGTTTTCTATTTATTCTTTTTTTTTATCGATGAAAACATGTTTACTTAATGTTTAATTGAAGAAAATAAAAAAAAAACACATATTTTGTCTCCTTATTTGATTCAATATTTAAGATGAAACTGAGGAGAGAAAATATTTTTTATTCATCTTAAAAACAATTTTATTTTCTTTAAAATATAAAATTATTAAATTGATTATCAACCTACTGAAAAATATCTAGTTAATTTGATTCAATTTCTATATTTTTTATATTAAAATCAATTTAATATAATTCATTACCATCTTATTCCACAAGGATCAATTACTAATTTCAGAAATATATCAATTAACAAAATAAAAACAAATCTATAACATCTATAAAATCATTCTCAAACTTTCATAATCAATCTCCTCAAATCCCTTCAAATCTTACCATCTATCCATTAATCCAAACAACCCCACCATCCACACACAATCCACTCAAATCTCTTCAAATCCATCCTCTCAAATCTACTCCCCCAACCAAACAAAGCCTAAGCTTTTCAATCAATATCTTACTTGCTATATTGGTACAACTTCCTCTCTCTATAATGAGCACACAAAATTTATTGTTGATGAGGCATCTTATGTGAAAATTATTTTCTCTTTGAGTTTCATCCACATCCTTATTGACATATCCAAACATTTGTCTCACCACCAACAAGTCTCCTTTCCTTGGGGAAAGAATATACTCACTACTTTTTTTGAAGATAATGGACTAGAGGTTGGATAAGGAGTAGAAGGAGAAGGGGTAGAATTTGAAGAATGAACATATTCAACTTCTCCATTCTTCAATATCGTTACCCTTTCGTTTGGACAATAAGAAGCTTTGTGTCCATAACCCAAGCATTTGAAACATTTGAGGCGACTTGTCTTTTCCTTAACTTTAGGTTTTAGTGAAGAAAGTGAAAGAGCATGATTCTTAGCATGAGAAGAAGAAGTTTTGTGATCTTTAGGTGAAAAGTATTTGGAATCCTTAAAAGAGGAATGAGGGAGTTTAGAATACTTACCTTGGTGAGTCTTTTCCTCTTCCTTCTTCTCTTGTGTGAGTTCCATGATGAGTATCTTTGGAGGTCCTTCCTTCTTTGAATACATATTTCTACCTTAAATGCTTGATGAAGAATAGCTTCCAAAGTCTCATAATCATGTAATTCCACCACTTCTTGGATGTCTTGATTTAGGCCATTGAGGAATCTTGTGATTTATGCTAATTGATCTTCCTTCAAGCCAATATTGAGAAGGAACACATCCATCTCCTTAAAGTACTCCTCCACTCCTTTAGATCCTTGCCTTAATCTTTGAAGTTGAAGGAGAAATTCCTTCTTATAATGTGTTGGCATGAATCTCTTTGTAATGGTTGCTTTCAACTTAAGCCATGTCCTAATGGGTTGTTTCTTTCCCTTATCAACATCCTTTTAGATTTGATTCCACCAATATAAATAATAGCCCTCAAATTCTAAAACAATGAGTCTAACAATTTTTGTTTCATACTAATCATAAGAAAACAAAATTTATTCAACTTTCCTCTCCCACTCTTCATACACATTATAATCCGAATCACCAACAAATTTAGAAATTATTACATTATGTCTAAAATGTTTATATAATATTGCATTATTTGTTAATTTTCTTCTTCTCCTTTCACGCTTTCCTCCATAGAAGTCTATATGAAAATTGATTCAAGAAAATTAGAGTCAACTACACATGGATAATCATTTCTCAAACACTTGGTGTGCTAAATTTTGTATATTTTTTTATGAATCTTTTGCACTTTTATTTGATTTTTGAAGACCAATATGGTCCAGTCATTCATTGTAGAAACTCCATTTAAAATAGTTTTTGAAAAAAATAGTTTCACACGACAACCACAAATGAGAAAATCACACATTTGAATCCTTATGTTTATTTGGTTTTCAATATTCTAAAACATGTTTCCTCTTGAGAAAACTCTCAAAACAATATTAAACACTTTTATAAATCTAGAAAACTTCAAAAAATAAAAAGAACATAAGAACACAAAATCAATCAAGCAACAACATCATACCCATGCCTAGAAAAAAAATTTAGAATTATCAACAAGAAATGGATATAATGACTTGATTAATGGATTAACTAATGAACAAAAACAAGAAACATGATGTTAGAACTCAAAGATGATTCGACAATGACAAGAACACAAATAAAATGGAAGAACCACCTTGTACCAAGAATGGATTTCAAACCCACTTTTCAAGAACACCTCTCTTGATGATGATGCACATCTCCATTGAAAAGGTTTATCCTTCTAGCTCTTGATACTACTTGATTTGAACCTTGAAAGATTTGTAGGATCTAGACCAATCCAAGAGGAGTTGTTGTTGGCATTCTCCACGAAAGAACAAAAACACGTTTAATATATGAAGCCATGAAAGTAGGAAGAATTTGGTCAATGACAAAAACAATGAATGAACAAGTGTTGAAACAAGAAACAACAATGAAAGAAAACATAAAATGGATTAAAGTAGAAGATGAGATGAATGATAGAGTTAAATTACATGATACTATTGACCTATTTTATGACTAAAATCAACTATTTCCAAACTTATTTTTTTTTAATTCTGAATTTTATTTGAATTTTGTTAAAAATTAATAATAACAGGTAGAAAAAAGGATTTAATTACTAATTTTGTGTATTCTGGGTTAATTTTGGACAGATAAGCATTGGATTACAAGATGAGGGATGGAAGACTTGAAAGAGTGCTAGAAAAGAAAGATTAAATCAAAGAAGTCATGCCCGGTGCAAGACTTTTGAGCCAAATGCAAGATGAATCAAGAGCAAGTCTAGAGAAATGCACTCGGGGCACATCACATGGGCTGGGCACAGTTTGGGCCTAAGAGCAACATAATCCAATGGCGCCCAATGCAGTAGTCTGAGTTGGGCGTGAGCATCGATTTTAAAATTTCATTTAATAAGCTTTTGGGGTTAGGGTTAGACATCTTTTGATAAAGCATATAACAAAATTCACTTTTAGAGGCATCCTTGAGGTTTATTTGGAGTAATATTCTTATACCATCATTCTTGTTGTAATGTTTGGGTTCCTCATGCCTATAAGGAGCTAAATCACTCGTTGTTGGGGTTAAGTTAAACCTTTCTAAACTCTCATGTAATCATATTTAGACTTATATTATGTCTTATCATAAATTATTTTCTTTCAATACATCACTATATTAATTCTGTGTTTATTCTTATTATTTCAATCCATAACTTAATCAATGATTCTTAATAGTATTGGAAAATATCTTTTGAGTCTAGAACTTAATTAGTTTATGGATGAAAGCTCCTAGGAATAGAGTGTAATTTTTCATTAAGATCCTTGTATGAATGAAAGATCCATCTATATAATTGATCAAGAAATTGTCAGTTAATAGATAATCCTCAGGCTCATCTATTGAGAAATCAAGTTTAAGTATTTTTATGGATTGACATTGATTATTGATAGGAAAGAAGATGAAGTTTGTTATACATGAGAGTGATTATAGGGAACTCAGTTGCATACGCAAATCCTAAAGACTTCACAAGCATTGTGAGACCAATCATGGTGACAAGATTGTTGAAATGAAGCTTGCTATTCTATAATTGATCAACTCTCATCTTTTCTAAGATTGTTTCCATCCTCACTGATTGGAAAGGCTAAGGTTTGATTGCAATCACAACCCAATCAAAGTTTAACTAGTTGGAAGAATATGGAGACAAAGTTCCTAGCTCATTTCTTTCCACCCTCCAAGAACATTGCAGCAAAAGCCTCTATAGCAACATTTGTGCAAGGTATTGATGAATCATTATGTGAATATTGGAGAGGTTTAAGGTTCTGTTGAAGAAGTGTCTCAATCATGGTTTTGAAGTGGAGATGAAAGTGTGTATATTTTGCAATGGACTTTAGCCTCAGACTAAGATGATCTTAGATGCATCTTTTGGTGGATCAGTTTTATTCAAAACTGCACATGAAGTTATAACCATCATTAAATCTACGGTTTCAATAGAATTGTGTAGCCAACATGGTATAACACAAGCACAACAAAGAGACATGTTGGAATTGAAATTTGAAGAGATGATATTAGCTCGAAACAAGTTTTTAACCCAACAATTAGAAATTCTTAATTAGTAGATGGGCTAAGTTACCTCAATAGTTACAAGCTATCCAAATTGCTTATGTTTCAAATTATTTTCAACATGTAGAAGTAAATTTGGAAGTATATGTGGAATCAAGGACAACAACAGTATTCGTTATTGTATGAGAGAGTTAGCAATTTGGAAGATAATTGGTGACAATTTATACAACTTTTTATTTAGAATCAGAAAAATACTAAGTGTCTATAAATAGGTTGTAGGAAGAAATTAGTGCATTAGCAAACAATGGGCAAATGAAAAAGCAGGACCTACTAACATGGAAGTTAAAGGAAAGGAACCTTATCAAGCGGTTGTTACTAGAAGCGGAAAAGAGTTGGACGTGAGTATGAGAGAAAAAAATGAGATTAAGAAAAAAGAGTGGGAAAAAGAAAAAGAAAAAGATATTGATGAGAGTGATTTAGAAGAAGTAGAAAAAGAAAAAAGAAAGATGACATGAATGTTTTACCAATGAAGAATCTTTCTTATTCACAGGTTCCTTCAAGAATAGATAAGGAGCATCAATTTGCTAGGTTTTAGGATATTTCAATTAGTTGCAGATCAATAACCCTTTTCTAGAAGCCTTAGAGAAAATAACAACATATGCTAAATTGATGAAATATATATTGACAAAGAAGAGGATATTTTTAGAGGAAGAAACCATAAAGTTAGAGGCTGGATGTAGTACAATTATTCTGAAGTCTTTGCTATCAAAATATAAAGATCCTAGTAGTTTCACAATTCCTGTTACTATAGGTACATTACTTATGGGGTAAGTTTTATTAGATTTGGGAGCCAACATTAATTTGATGCCTTTATTAATGATGAACAAAATTGGAAATTTGGAGGCTCAACATACTAAGATGACATTGCAGCTGGTTGATAAATCAATTAAATATCTCCTTTGTGGAAGATGTTTTGGTGAAGGTAGACAAATTCATCTTTCTTGTTGATTTTATTGTCATGGATATCGAAGAAGACTAGGAAATACCTCTGATACTTCAAAGGCCTTTCATGAAGACAATTAAGGTCATTATTGATGTTGATAATGGGAAGCTAAAAGTAAGAGTTCAACATGAGGAAGTAAATTTCAATCTTTTCAAAGCAATGTAACATGCAAAAGAAAAAAAAAATCTTGCATGAGAATGGATTTAGTTGATGAAGTGGTGCTATCTTCTATTGAATAATTATACTCAACTAGCCATTTGGAGAAAGCACTCATAGATACCACTGAAATTTGGGATGAAGAGGAAGAGAATGAGATTGAAGCTTGCTCAAGATATTTGGGTTCAAGTAAGGAAGTTCCAAATCAGAATATACCATTAGATGAGCTAAATGGTAAGTCTAATTAATAACCCCAAAACAGAGTTGAAAGTGTTTCCATCTCATTTAAAGTATGTGTTTTAAGGAGAAAGCAAAAGTAAACTAATTAACATCAGTAGATCAGTTTCTAAAGATGAATAGAGAAGATTGGTTGAGGTGTTGAAAAAGAATCAAGAAGCTATAGGTTGGGCATTATGTGATCTCAAGAGTATTAGTCCTTCGTATTGTATACATAAAATCTACATGGAAAAGTATTATAAACCCATAGCTCAACCTCAAAGGCAGTTGAATCCCACAATGAAAGAGGTAGTGAAGAAAGAGGTGAAAAAACTTCTTAAAGCAGGAATGATTTTCCCTATTTTAGATAGTGCATGGGTTAGCCCTGTACAAATGGTTCCAAAGAAGGGTGGGATGACAGTGATTCATAATGAGAAAAATGAGTTGATACCTATTAGAAAAGTGACTAGGTGGAGGATGTGTATTGACTGGGTAGAGGATCATTTTCCATTAACTTTTATTAATCAAGTGTTGGAGAGATTGTTAGGCAAAGTTTATTATTATTTTTGGATAGTTATTCAGGGTATAATAAAATTGTGGTTGATCCAGAAGATCAAGAGAAAACTGTTTTTACTTGTCCTTTTGGTGTTTTTGCTTATAGAAAAATGCCATTTAGATTATGTAACGCTCAAGCCAGTTTCCAGCAATGCATGTTTGTTATACTTGTGAATTTGACGGAAACATGCATTGAAGTTTTTATGGATGATTTTTTAGTTTTTGATTCTTCTTTCCAATCTTGTTCAGAGAATTTGGACATCGTACTGAAGCGGTGTGTTGAAATTAATTTGGTGCTAAATTAAGAGAAATGTATTTCATGACTGAAGGCATTGTGTTAGGTCACAAAATCTTTCACAAAGGGATTGAAGTTGATAAAGTTAAAGTGGGTGTGATTGAAAAATTGCATCCCCCAACAAACGTGGAAGGGTCAGAAGTTTTCTAGGGAATGCTAGCTTTTATATAAGATTCATCAAGGACTTTTTCAAGATCGCAAAGCGATTAAGCAACCTATTGAATAAGGATACTCCTTTTAATTTTGATGATCATTGTTTATCTACTTTTGACATTTTAAAAGAAAAACTTATATATGCACATGTGATATTTGCCCCTGACTCGTAATATAATTTTGAATTTATATATTGTTAGCACCAGTGGGTCGTTGTGATGATTTGATGAAGCCAACCAAGTGAAGAAGTTCAAGACCATGTGATCATATGTGGAATGCATGAAGATTTCATGAAGATTGAAGAGCTTGGTCTAAAACCTAGGATTGTGTGTTGTGGGGTAAGTTTGAGTTCAAATCGGTGATGCATGCAATCTTAATCAAGGATAAGCTCCATAAGTAGTTTCTGAATTAACAAAAGATTTAAGAAATCATTAAAATCAAAAATTACATTTTGATTAACTGTTTTAACTAACTCGAGAAAAACAATCAACTGTTTGTCAAAATAATCGATTGAAATTTTAAGACAGTTGTCCATAAATATTTGGCGCGGTTTTTGAAAACATAATTGGAAATCATTCTAAACTTTTCTGAGCAAGAACATTGTGTTTTCCGAGAGAGAAAAAGCGCCTTCGTGTCTAGTGATCAAGATCAATCAATCGTTTTCATCAAGAACTGTTTTCTCGAACTACTACTGGAGCTTTGAGTTGACTGAGACAGTTTCATCACTGATCTGATCATCAGATTAAGCCTTCTATACCTTTTCTTTATCACTGTTGTAATTTGTTGTATAGAAGTGCTTGCTTTACTGAGTTTGTGATAATTCTTTTGCTGTATTGAAGGTTATTCTGTTGTGAGTTACCTAGGTTGGTAATTTTGTTTGTACAGTGGGTTATGTACAGGTTGTAACTTGCTGCGGGGATCAGCAAGGGCTTTTCTAGAATATACAGAGGAGTCTGTATAGTTATGGGTTCTGCTGTAGGTTCAGCGGATTGTTTGCTGCGGGGAGTAGTGTTTACTTGTGGGGAGCAAGTTGTTGTTTTTCTGTAAACTGATCTAGTTTGATCTTTTTATAATGAAAATCCTTACTGTGGAGTAAGGGACTGGACGTAGCCCTTGTGGAAGGGTGAACCAGGATAAATCTGTTGTGTCTTGAATCTCTCTTGCTCTCTCTTGACTGTTCTTGTAAAACCTTGTTGTGTTTCTTGATTTTTCAGAATCAACTAAATCTTGCTAATTGAATAATTTCACCAACTTTTTGAAAACATTTTTAGTAACTTCTGAAAACATATAATCTGTTTAAACACAGTCTACTCTTAACAGTTCAGAACTTGATCAATAACTAGTATACCAATTTTTTGGAAATCTGCAGTTTCGCAACTTACTGGGTTTACTGTTTATCAGTTTGCTTTTCCAGAAAAATTAATCTTTCACAATTGTCAACATCCGATTTCCGGTTGCGAAAATAGTTATTGATTAAAGATAGTTTTCATACATTAAACATAGATTGTATTGGTGGATAAAAAGTTCTTTAATCAGTAATTCCTCACAAACTTGAATTAGATATAATTCTTTGATTTCTTGAATTAATTTCTCAAGACTTGGTTTTACTGTACACAGTGCTTTCAAGAACTGATTTCTGGTTTCAGTTTATTGAATCTGTTTAACTGATATTGTACTGAAACTGTTTGTTAAACCTTTGTTGTTTGCTTAACATATCTTCTTAAATAGTTTTCTAAAAAAATTATTCATTCTCCAAACAGTTTGCAAAAATTTTTAAGTGTTCAATTCACCCCCCCTCTTGAACTTGGCCAAAACATATTTTACATATATGATGCTAGTGATTATGCAGTAGGAGCAATTTTAACCAAATAAAAGATTTTTTTCATGTAATACATTATACAGTTAAAGTTTTAATTGAAAAATGAAGTCAGCTATACTACTATTGAAAAAGAGTTACTTGCTATAGCGTATGCATTGGAGAAATTTAGATAATATGTGATAGGTTCTAAAGTCATTGTTTTTACGGATCATACTTCAAGTAAATATTTGTTCAATAAATATGATTCTAAACCAAGACTGATAAGGTGAGTGCTTCTGTTAGGAATTTGATTTGGAGTAAAAGACAAAAAGGACTGTGAAAATAATGTTGGTGATCATTTATCTAGATTGGTGAAATATGAGGTGACCAAACATGAGGCAGAAGTGTTGGCTGAATTTCAAGATGACAGTGCGTGTTACTAAAATATATGAATGTAACGATTACTCTAAGCTGACTAGGATGCATGTACATGTGAAAATGCACTAGTAAGTTACGACAATGCATAAATGTAATGATTACAATGCATGTACTAGGTAGTTACTAAAATGAAAAGAATGTAATGATTACGATACTTGTACTTCTACGAGTCTAGATACTATGAATGTGTTGAAACTTAAACAGTCAAAGATGACTTAAGTAGTCAATGTGAGGTGCATGTGCCAACTTAGGTCTTCCAAAAGACACTTCTAATTTAAGACCAATCCTTTCAAGTTCCTACTCTTAAGTTTGTACTTTTCTCGAGTTCTTTCTAATTTCTACTAATTACAAACATTTATTCTTCTAATTTATTCCTCCAAATCTCTAAGACTATTTCTCTCTTTATTTTTTCATCTACATCTTCATTTGTCATGCTTCTTTTATTTAATCTGCATATCTTCTCTTCTCTTTCTTTAACAAGTTCTTCCTCGTTCTCATATGTATCTTGATACTTGTCCACTCACACTTTCCACACCTAAGCAAGGCATGCTTCTCCATGTGTCTCTCATTCCTTGCTTATGTGTTGGACGGTCTAGGGTTTCTCTTCGTCTTAGGGAGTCCAATGGAAACCATAGATAAACTTTCTAACCCAAACCCAACCCTAATCTACCAAAGGTCCAAATACAAGGTCCAAAACCCTAATATACTTTTACCAAATACAAGGTCCAATTGTTTTATACAACTTGGTCCAATACATGGCCCACAATCATGGTAGTTAAAATCAAGAGTTTAGTCGTAAAATTTTAAGATTTTGCGATTTTACATACTCTGTGCGATTCAAATTCCACACAGGATCGTTGTACAGCAAAATCGTACAGATCGTCAAACAAAATTGTAAAAAACATGTAATTGCAATGTGTAATCGCGATTTATTTCGTGTATGAAACGGTTCACCTTCTTGAGTCTAATTTTATTCAAAATTAATGCAATTAAATTTTGACATTGTGATACGTGTTGTCTCTAACACCACCTAATTAAAATTAATGCAATGCAATTAAAATTTAAACAAAAAATAAAGAGTCTCTTCACCTTCACTCCTCATTCCAACCCCATTAAAATTAATGCATTAATGTAATTAAAATTTAAAAAAAAATAAAGAGTCTTTTCACCTTTACTCCTCATTCCAACCCCATTTCAAATAAAAAGTCTTTTTAGTTTCACTACACCCTTCTTCAAATAAAGAGTCTCTAAAGAGTCTCATCTAATTTCAAATGAAGAGTCTTGTTGTTTTGCACGTTCACATCTCTTGGATCTCATTTCAAATTCAATTAAAACAAAACTAAATTAATTTAATTAAGGCAAATGAAGAGTCTTTGGAGTTTACTCCTCCTTCTTATTGTCTTATTGCTTTATTGGGTTTTATTTCAAATCTAATTAAAATAAAACTAAATTAATTTAATCAAGATAAATGAAGAATCTCTGTTCACTCTTTCTTCTTGATTGGATTCCATTTCAATTTTAATTAAAATAAAACTAAATTAATTTAATTAAGGCATTTTA
>Ga0099824_1001830_pt1 | contig 30640 bp, 13 predicted proteins | sample SiratrowhiteBW_FD_76837 | JGI IMG/M metagenome (GOLD analysis project Ga0099824, IMG submission 76837) | Root nodule microbial communities of legume samples collected from California, USA - Siratro white BW | ecosystem: Host-associated > Plants > Roots > Nodule | place: USA: California... | reverse complement strand
GAAAACTTGTATTGAAACTTGATATGCTAGACTTTAAAGAAATTCTTATGACTGAGATATTCTGTTTTATTTACATGTATTTAGTATTGAAACTTATATGTTAATCTTTTAAGAAATTCTTGTAAATAGCTAATATGGTTTGCTCTTTTTGCGTGTATTGATTATATTATAAAATTTTATTTTCACTAGCTTATCCTTGTTTTTCTTGTTGTTTTGTAAACTGCGATGATGTACTATGTACATGAGCAGATATAAATGCAGATGCAGGAGTATGTGGAAGAATGTAGACTTTATTTTAGAAATTTGATTTTTTTTGTTGGATTCACTGTATGTTAAACAATATACATTTTTGGGATGTTACATCTGTGATTTATATCGGAGTTAGGGTGATCATCCATTTGACTGAGAAATTGGATTGACATAATTTAAATATAAATTTATAAACCAACCTAGTAGAATATGATATGACATTATATTTAATGGACGAATTCTAATAAATTTATTAAGACATTTAAATCATTTTAATAGAAAATAGTGATATTAAAAAGACATAATTAATAATAACTAAAATGAATGAAGATTATACAAAAATATTTAATACGGATTATGATATCTGTAAACATTAGTTTAACAACGAGCCCTCGTCTCCAAAATATATCGTCTTTAGATAAATTCTGTTTCTCCACCTAAGTCAACACAGAACAACAAAACTTGGAGTCGTTAGGGCACGTAGTTATCAAGATGCTCTTTCCATGATGGAAAAATGTTTTAAATGTAATTACTTCTCAAACTTATTTAAATATTATTATTGTAAAATAACTATTAATTAATTACATATAAAAATATTATCAAAATATGATTTTTTTAAATTCCTGTTTGGTTCTTTAATCATAACCATTAACTAACCCTTTTCATTAAATATAATTATTATAAGTTTGTGTTACATCTAATTATTATAAGTCAAACAAGGCAAAATTATATAACTTATGTTTCATATCTTAATTAAACGCTATATTAATTAAGTTAATTAAGATTCAATTAATATGCATATCATGGAAAACACTTCGGTCATTCTTATTACATATTAGTCTTCCCCTATTAATTGGTTAGGAGATATCCTTAATTTTCGTAAAATAAATACTTTTTTAAAAATTTAAAGAAAAAATATAAATAATTATCAATATGTGTTTTAAATTGATTAAGAATTTAAGAAAGAAGTTGCCAAAATTTATATGACATCGTAACTAATAAAAAAAATTATTGTGTATATTTTCACCATTTTAATTTTTTTTTATATTTTTTAATTGTCTTGTTCATTTACATAATTTTTCTTGTATTTCAAAGCTTTTTCTTTCACACAAATTAATTTTATTATATATTATCTAGACTTATGTTCACATTTTTGTTTGTTTATTCACTAAATAGGTTTTAATAATTTATTTCATGTTATTTATAATTTGAACAAGTCTTCTAAATCTATATTACAAATATTTTAATGTTACAAATATATTTTTAAATTTATTATTTTGCAAAGTATATTGTTATTTCTAGTTTATAATTTCAATATTAATTTAAGTATTAATGTTTATGAAATTTTGGGAACTCTATAAGCAATAATATTGAAAAAAATGTAAAAAATTAATTTCTATATCTTTAACGATGTATATTAAGTCTTAATAATTATGAATGTTAGATTTAATTATTTTAACAATGAATTATATATACTGTTTTTTTTTGCATAATATATATATATATATATATATATATATATATATATATGTATATTATTATTATTGTTGTTATTATTTATGAAATTAAAATTTATAAATATTTTTTAAATAATTATTTCAAAATTTCAAGAGAATTATGTCCGATTAATAACTTACAAATACCTTTGATTTGTAAAGAAAATGAATATTGATTGTTAATTTTTACCTAGTTATTTTTCAAATTGATTAATTAAATTTAATTTTTTATAAAATCGACTAGTGAATATTAAAATAATTTACATCACAAAATATACGTAAATTTATTTTATTTTATTCTATTATTTATTTTAATTATTTATGTGGTAGAAAACATTAATTTTAAATTTACGTAAACATGATAAAAAAATAGATTATTTAGTGCAGTACACGAGATCTCAATATAAATTATTACAATTAAAAAAATGCAAGATTCAAAATAAAGATTATTTATCCACTTATGATAAAGGTATATTTTATATTATTTGTACTTTAAGAATTAAATAAAAATTTCTATGTTAAAGCATGAAGATAAAAAGTCATAGTGATAACTAAAATATTAGAGTAAGAGTAGTGGCCAAAATAAATATTAGAACTACAGTGACCAAAATTTACAGAGTTGTAATGGCGGCGACAATAATCATTACAATCATATTGATAGTCAGAATCTATTGAGTTGTAGTAGTGGCCAAGATACTTATTAGCTATGAAGCTTTGACACGGCGTGAAAATAGAACTTTCACGTTTATAACACATCGTGAATACGGACATGCGGCAGATGCATGATCGATACATTATCTGACATACATAATTGGGCCAGACACAACTTAATTCTTGAACATATTGGAGAGGACACAGTTCACTCCTTGGACATGTCTTTCCCACCAAAATCACAGAAAAAAAATGCAAATCTTATAAGAAAAATAAGAATAAACATAGAATTGAATAACAAATAATATATTCATTTCTTAAATGATTCAAAAAAAATCTTTGAATATTCCAAATAATCTTTGCATATCCCGTTTCAAGAAGAGCTTATAAATTATCAAAGAAGAGCTTATAAATTATCAAAGAAATATAAAGACTTGCCCCACAACGAGATGTGGAACTTACTCATGAAAGGAAGAAATATTTTAAAATGTACTTTGATTATGCAGATGTAAGGAGACAAGTAAACATAGAATTTACATACTTTTCATATTGAAGAGAAGATTTTGTAGATGTTGAGTTTTTAAGGGATAGAGGTAAAATGGATTAAAAAACATAGTGAAACTAGATTTCTAGCTTATCTCTTGACGAACCAAACTTAGAAGTTGTGTTTTCAATAAGGATAAAATGTAGAAGTTTTATCTTTTGTTAGACATAAGAGTTATCATGCTTAACTTATGACGTGAACAACGATGTTAAAATTCACGTAGGTATACTCTCTCAAATATTCAGTGATCACCTTTGGTGTTTAAGATTCTTTTAATCATTTTAACTCTTTTTGATTTTTTAACTCTTTTTACTCTTATCGGCTCAAGATTGGAGGACTGTGATTTGTCTCGAAATTAAGACAATCACCCATAAAACTGATTACTTTATTTTGGAGTCCGATTTACAAAGCTTAAGTTTGGATTCATTAAACCGACCTAATAAGATATGATACTATATTTATACTATATTTAAATATATTTAATGGACAAATCCCGATAATATTACATATAAACTACTTTAATACGAGTGATAGTATTAAAAAAACCTATAATTAGTAATAACTAAAAAGAATGAAAACTATGAACATAGTTTAAAATAGAAAGAAAAAAAAATCTAATACTCTGAGTATAAAGACCACTAAACATCTGAGTTAGCGGGAACAACTTCTTATTAAACGTGATACTATCTTTTTTAAATGATATGTATAAGATGAATTCAAGTTGGCCAAAACTAGTCTTACCTTTGCATTTTTTTATTCAAATCAAATTCTTATGTTTTAACATGAAGTTATATACTAAAAAAATTACGTCGGGTACTTTGATAAATTTATTCAAATTAATTTGCAAGCCAAATTTTAAACGCCGAACCTGATTTTTTTAATGCGTTTTATTCGAAAGTCAAACATTAAAGTTATTAAAACAAACACCTTTTAACATATGTTATTTTATACATGTAAAACATTAAATGGAAATTAGGTTATATAAACGATAATTACTTTTATCTACTAACCAAATTATGTTTCTTTCTCTTTATATGAAATGATTTTCCCCTCCACTAGGTGAGATGAAAGAAGGGGAAAGATAATTGATTTTGGTAATATTGTTCATTTATTCATTATTTATTTTTATTTTTTCTTGTTCACATATTCTTATAAGAAAAAAATTATTTAGAAATCAACTTTTAGTTACCAAATAAAATAATTGATAATTATGACTAAAATAATCATTAAATTAGATTTTGGTTGTTAAATAACTATAAAATAAAAGTAATAATTAGATTTAGTGACAAATTAAGTGAAGATAATTAGTATTTAATATTATCTACCACGGTTTTAGTCACCATTAGATTCTAAATTGGTATCTAACTAAGTTAAGAGACTAATTTAAAATCTAATAATATAAGTAGCTAAAATATTGGTAGTTAATGTTAGATATCAATTATCTTGACTTAATTAGTCATTAAATTTAATTATTACTTTTATTTTGTAGTTACTTAACAACTAAAAAACTTAATTTGGTGATTATTTTTGTCATAATTAATAATTTGGTAACTAAAAATTTACCACTAAATAATTTTTTTTCTTGTAATGTATAGAGGCATTGCATGAACTATGTTAGACGGCTCATCAAAATTAAAACCATAACGATGATACATAATCTATTATATATGTAATCACAATTGATTATCAGATATATTTTTAAGTATAATTGATTATAATTATGACATAATCCATTGATTTATCTTTTTTTAAATATAATTAATTATGTTCTTACCGTAATCGATTTTGATTTTAGATATTATTGAAAAGTGTTTTTATTTTTTTCGTTGTGATTATTCATTTATGACTCCAAATTGTGTGTGCTTAATTTACCCTACATTGTTGACTCATGGAAAGCCTTTAACTGGTGCTTTTGTTAGATAGGATTTGGTGTGTGAAAGATGTTTCGTCATTAGTCCGTGGAAGAATAGCACATATAAAATGCCTAAGGCTCATCCATATATATATATTCTCTAATTAAGTTTGGATTTTCAGTTTTAAAATATTTAACACATCACATTTTTTAAATTTCAAATTTAACTCGACTATTGTAATTAATGCATAAATGAAACTTAGGAACTATTTAGTTGTTATTTTCAGTTTTCTATTTAAATTGGAACTTTTTTTAAAAAATGAAATAATTTAAATTATGATGGAGTCCAATAGAATTCAATTTCATTAATATCCAATCAAATTTCATTTTTAACGCAATAGCAATTTAGTTATTTTATAAATATATTAATTACAATGAATTGTTTCATCACATTTGTCAAATCACTTTTAATGATATGTTTATTTATTTTCACCTTTTACTTTTTTTTTCTTGATCGAAACAATTTTTTTTATTTGTTTTCTTTTTCTACTCATTTTTTTTCGTTCCTCACTCCAAACAAAACATTAAAAAGATATCGAAACTCACATTCTTCTTAGGATTATACTTGAAAAAGACAAAAGAAAATATAATGGCAAAAATATAAACAAACTAATTATCTAGAGGCAAGGCATTCAAATTGAATTTCATGTGCGAAAAAAAATTGTTGGGAAGATTTCCACCATATTGCAGATATGTAAGTCTTTAATTCAAAACAAATTATTTTTCACAAAAGATTTTATTTTAGTGTTCTTATGAGTCCCCCCAGGAGAAAATTGGCAGCTTCTGCTGGTGTTCCAGTGTAAGCAGAGTTCAATTGTCCTTAACAGGCATAAGCAATCTTTTGAAGCCACCTTAGCAATGGAAATTTTTGGAAATGCTAGTTCTGGATCGTTGCAGAAACTTGCTTGCAGTTCACATGCTAAATTGAGAGGATGTAAATATTGATTGAATTTGGGTAGAAGTGGGAGTAGAAACCGAAAGTTGATTCTGTGGACAATGAAAGTAGATGGTGCAGTGTCACGTCATGCATGTGCCTTATGAGGAATGGGAAGCACAATTAGATAGGACAAACGTACGAGAAGCTAAGGTGATGAAGGTATCCAGCCTAGTTGGTCATCTCACACTCACACTTTCCTTTTGTCAGACGACACCACACATAAAGCCTAAAAGGTACGTGTGTGATTAGGACCTAGCCATTTCCAGTTATTCTTTCACAAATGCCTATGGATGGAACTCTACTTTCACTAGGATTGCCCCCATTTAGGTTCAAATGTGCTTGCTGACTTTGATAAGGTTGCATTTGCATTTTTTTCTATAAATATTTATACAAATACAAACTAATAATATAAATGTGTAAGTTTGGGAGAGAACTTTTTAGGACCTAGTTAGAACATATAAAATGAGTTTAATTGTTTTTTTTTTAGATTTGAGATATTTTTAGAGTTGCGTGAATGATTATTATCCAATATCCCTCTTAGCGAAATGAGTATGTAGTTAGTGTTTCCTGCCTTGCAAGCCATCGGGGGTCAAAATCTAAGTGTCCTATTTACTGGTTTGCTGCTAATTACTACTTATCACAGTGATAAGGTGCATTGATTTTGTACGTTCCGCGCACAATTAATCTTGCAAGACTTACTAAATAACAACTCTTCAATATGTGTACATCTTTGAACTCTTTATAGGAAGACTAGTACAAGTTTAAGGTCATATATATATATATATATTATTAGTAAATTATCAATCATGAATAAATTCTAGACAATAGAGGTAACTAATAAAAGAGAAAAACGAGAGAATTACATTAAGATTAATTTAAGTATTAATATTGAAATAATATAACATAGATATTACAACTTCACAATTTCTCTCTTAACAAATTCTTATTCACAATACAATTCTAACATTTTAACTCTTAATTAGTTTCGACTAAAATACAAAGTTTTACTAACACACGTGAAACACGTCTTAGACTAATGATGAAGATATGTGAATAATCCTTCTCATTTCATAGCAGAGTAGCCACTAGACGGTTTCATCAGACAATTTAGGTCTCAATAGACATTATAAGACAAGACGATCTACTAAAATAGTATAGTAATATTAGAAGATCTAGAAACCTTAAAGACAAGATTACACTGGACAACTCTTCACAAATCTCCACCATGGTTTAGATCCAATCTTTTGAGAAAGAGTTTTTATCTATCACCTCTAAGGAGTTGGATTAACTCTAAGCAATGAAAAAACTTTTTGCTAGGAAAAAATTTTGTAATCACTTAGAGGGATTATGTTTTTGTTGAGACCTTCATTACCTTAACAAATCCTTACAATCTCCTCTTTTACAAAATGCAGCTTCACATCACTATGCTTAGTTCTTTCATGGTAGACTAATTCTTAGATAGTTGTATTGCATTGATCCTATTACAATGGACAACAATCTAGTCTTACACCCTCATCTCCTTAGCTAAAGCCTTCATCCATAAAGCTTCCTCCACAGATTGACAATGTACTCAACTTCAATGGTTGACAAAGTCATTACCTTTTGTAGACTGGCCTTCCAACTGATAGCAATACCATAAGTAGTGAAAATATAGCTTATGAGAGACTTTATAGTGTTTAAACACCCAACATAGTCCGAGTCAAAAAAACCTTCTATAGGAGCATCTCTGGCAGACTGTTTGGCTCCATCATAAACCAAGACTCTTCCAAGTGATCCCTTTAAATAATGAAGAATCCACTTAAGAGCTTGTTGATGTGCTCTCTCAGGATTAACATAAACCTACTAACAATGCTCACAACATAGGTTATATTAGAACACATGTAGACCATGATACATAACAGAACTAATAATGTTAGCATATGGGTGATCGTCCATATAGCGTTATTCCTCCATCATCTTAGGAGATTATTCATCACTCAGCTTGTAGTAAAATGCAAGAGGTGTGGATACAAGTTTTAAGCTTGTCATCCCAAACTTATCAAGAATTTTTCTGAGATAGGTCTCAAGAGATAAGTTCATATGCTTCGAATGATGTTGTCTAGTGATTTCAATCCCTAATATCTTCCTAGCAGCTCCAAGGTCCTTCGTCTCAAACTTGTTTTCATTTCAATTTTAACTTCTACACCCTAGGTCTACTATTGTTTGCTATCAAAATGTCATCTACACACAACAATAATGCAACAAATTTACCTTCTGTTAGAAACTTGAAGTAGACACAAGTGTCTTAGTTACTATGTTCAAAACCCATGATTGTAAAATACTCATCAAACCATCTATTACACTACCTTAGGGATTTTTTTAAACCATACAAAGATCTATTTAATTTACAAACATAATCCTCCTTGCCTCCTATCTCAAATCCTTTTTGTTGCTTCATATAAATGGTCTCATCTAAGTCTCCATATATGAATGTAATCTTAATTCATATGTTTTTGCTCAAGGTTAAGCTCAACAACCATGGCTAGCAACATTACTATGGATATGTGCCTTACTACAGTAGAAAGCTCATCATTATGGTAAACTCATTCTCTCTTTGTAAATCCTCTAGTCATCAATCTTGTAGTGAATTTTTGTTAACCAGTTTCTAGACTATCATCTTTACATTTGAACCCACATGTTTACGAACAAGAGTCCATGCATTATTTAGATGGAGTTACTTCATCTGCTCATTCATGGTGTTTAACCATTTAGTCCTCTCCATACTTGCTAATGCATATGATACACTGGACAACTCATCATCTGACACCTCATTACCATGTAACGAGCTCTACATATCCATACCTTTCTAGAGCTCTTATCATTCTCCTCGTTCTATATATGACAAGCATGTAATCATCAGACTGTCTATCTTCATTAGAAGCATCTTATTTTTCATCTACTAGATCATTTAACATATCATCTTATGGAAAATTAAATGCTTTGTTTTTCAAAATCCACCTCAATATGAGCCTTCTTACCATCATGACTACTCCCAAACTTACAGTCTCAAAATCTTGGCTCATAAATCATTTTGGTTTCATTGAATATGATGTCCTTACTGATGATACATTTTTTCAATCCTGACTCAATACACCATAGAAGGTATCCTCTAACACCTTCTAAGATAACCTAGAAACATGCACTTGACAACATGTGCATCTAATTTTCCTGGCCTTATGTGAGCATAGGCAATAAAATGAAAGGTTCTCAAGTGATCAAGGTTGGTGGAATGCCCTGACCAAACTTCTCAAAAGTCTTCTTCTCCAGTGTTGTTGAGGGACATGTATTGATGAAGTAGGCAACAGTAGCAAACAACTTCAACCTAAAACTCCTTTGGAACTCTAACACTTAGCAACGTGCATCTCACTCTTTCCAGAATTGTCCAATTGAATCTCTCAGCTACACAATTCTATTGAGAAGTTCCTGCTACTATTCGATGCCTTGTAATACCATTTTCCATGCAAAAGGTGTTATTCTAAACAGAATTCAAAACCATTATTAGCTTTGAACTGCTTGATTGTCCTATTGGTTTTGTTCTCTATTGGACTCCTCCAACTCTTGCAATTCTTAAAGGCCTCATCCATGGTCTTCTGAGATAAATCCATAACTTCCTTGAGTAGTCATCTATTATAGTGAGGAAGTATTTAGCACTAAAGTATCATAAAGTTGTAGATGGTCCCCATAGGCTAACATGGACGTAATCAAAGGTTCTTTTCGTCCTTTATTGTCTTGCGTTAAAACAAAGGTTTTTTTTTTCTTGAACACAATGTTCACAAAATATCAATTGCTTAATTTTATCATTGCCAAACAAGTCTTGCTTCTTCAACTCCGCTAAGCCTTTTTCACATACATGACCTAACATTCTATGTCATATTTCAGTTGGATAAGACGATTTGTTATAGTAGACGTTGAGTCAAAATATACAACACACTCTAAGGCATACAAGTCATTCTTTCTCACACTCTTCATCACTACCATGGACCTCATAAACACCTTTAACACTCCGCTCTCACCTTTAAACATATATCCCTTCTTAAGCTCACTAAGTGATATCAAGTTGTGTTTCAACTTTTAGTGCATTGCTTGACACCGTAAGAACCTCTGGTGATTCATAACTGCCTTTCACTAGAGACACTTAACCAGACACAGATGATCCACTAGACCGTTTGCTAGATTGAGACAGTCTGTCAAGGTTGATAGCCTTTTCTTGCCTTTCTGGATAGAATCTTGTTATGTGTCCTTCCTTCTTGCAATAGTAACATCTTATAAAAGATGTATTTCCACCATTCTTTGACCTCAACTTTGACCTCCTTCTACCTCCTCTATTATTAGTAGACAATCTACCCTTTGTTACAAGGCCATCTCTAGTACCAAATGCCTTAACTTCAAATTTCTCCTTTAGCTTCTTAGAGCTTAGAACAACCTGAATCACCTCAAGAGAGATAGTCTCTCTTAAAAACAGAAAGGTTTCCTTAAAGTGATCATACATCTTAGACAATGAACACAACAACAACAGTGCTAGAAATCATCAATCAGCATATCAATGTTCTCCAGGTCTAGGATCAACTTGTTGAATTCATCCAATTGTTCACTAATTGCCTTTTCATTACTCATCTTTTGTGAGTACAATGCTTGCTTCAAATAAAGAGACTTGCCATCTTTTCATTACTTACCAAGGACTTAGTCATGTACAAGCTCTCAACCTTCGTGCCTAATTCAGTATTCTCCTTCGGGACTTGCCTCAACACCTTATCATGAAAAGCTTAGAACAATACACCATAAGTATTCTCTAACAATTGTCCTTCAGAATCATGGATGCATCAAGCTTGAATACATCTTTTAGTGCTTCGAGAAGGCTTTATTGAACCATAAGAATGTGCATCTTTAGTTGCCACAATTCGAAGTCGTTTAGAATAGTGAATTTCTCAACCTCATGTTTTGCGGAAGTCATGGTGATTATATGTACACTCACTACACCAGTTTGTTAGGGAATTATCTTAGCAAATTGCCTTAGAATGTCTACCACACAAACATAACCGATAATATGAGAAAATCTACAAATGTTAAACGATAAAAAGGTAAATAATAAAAGAGAAAGAAGAGGGAATCATACACAAATGCCTAACGCAGTTTAGTTGAAGTATTAATGAAATTCAACATATTTCCATGGGAGAATTCACTATAACACAGAGATTACAACTTACCATTTCTCCCTCAGCAAACTCTCACTTAGAATACAACTCTAACATTTTATCTCTCAATTAGCTTCTACTGAAGGTACAAGGTCCTATTTATAAAGCAAATATCACACATGAAACGCTCCTAAGACTAATGACGAAGACACATGAATAATGTTTCTCATTTCAGAATAGAGCAACCACTAGACGATTTCATCAGATAGTTCAACTCTTAACAAACAATATAAGAGTAGACAGTCTATTCAGACACTAACAATATCAAACATTCTTCGAATCTTAAAAACAAGATTTTATTGAACATTCTTAACAACAATCTCCTAATATCAAGCCAATAAGATTAGAAGGTTCAAGAATGAAATCGATAAATATGTAAATGTAAAAATTTTCTTTAGAGCCAATAAAACAAAATAGTAAAATATAAAATGATTGTAAATTCCCTTAATTTCATATTCCCTCAACTTCAAGTCAACAAGACAATGAAGTTTAGAAATGAGATTAATGAAATTATAATTCTAAGGGTAAAACAAATTAAATAATTTGTTTAAGAAATTTACAATTAAGTTAGTCCTTTTTTAATATATACTTTAAATATAAATTTACTTAAACAAGTTAGAGCACATGTTTATTATTTTTTTCTAAGTGTTTCTGTTTTATTAAATATTTCACATCTCTCAAAAATATAAGATTAAATATATTTCCTTTTTCTTTTCAATTGTCAAAGTTTTGAAAGAATTTTGCTTCTATAGCATTTCAATAGTTAGAAGACAATATTATTACTCTTTCATTTATTCATACTTTGAAATAAGAAGAATAAATATAAAATTTTATAAATATTTTATTAAAATTAAGAAAATTTATTACTTTTCTTTATTTCTAAAAAATACTTTGGAAAACATTTAGAATACTTTTGTTTATCGTCTAATGGAACATCTTTTTAAAATAAAGTTATAACGAATTCATAAAACTTAAAAAATAGATAACATCTCAAATGTACTAACATGACAACAGTAAGTGTGGTTCTCACTATTACCTCAATTATTCTTTTATCACCTAACATTTATTTCTTATATATATATACACACATTTATTATAATGTAAAAAAATAAAATAATAAATTTCATAACTAAACAAGAGAATTCATTATATTTTTTTTTATTTTTCCAAAAGAATTTTAAACGCACATAAAAAAACTTAAGTAACTAACTCAATATTACTTTCGTATTTTAGTTTTAAGGGTTATTTAAGGTATTTTTAGAAATATAAAAAAATAATACATTTTAATAATTTTAATAAAATTTTCTATTTTCATAATTTTTGATATCATATATATATAAAGCAATTAATAGTGGGTTCCTCTCCACTTTATCCACTCCTACAGGGAAAATTCGTTAATTGACAATCCCATTCCTGTCTTTGTAATTTTGTTTCATTAATTGTGTGTAGTTTCACGTATTCAACTTTTCAAAGATTCACACACACACACCCCTTTGGGAAGAATAGTTTGTTTGCACGGTGTTTGTTGAAGGGCTAAAATCAGTGGTTTAGATAACGCCACCAGAACAATGAAGCTTAATTCCCCATCCAAATGTTGTTTCGCCTAACAATCATTTTGTAACCTAACTCAACCCTCTATTGTTTCTCTACTAGGCAATCTCTAAAACAACACAATTGCTTCGATTACGATATTCAAATTTTATCCCTAGCTAACAAATAAAAACAACAATTTATTAACAGTTTGTCGCTAAATTTATTTTTGTTATATTATCTAACAAAATAAATAATTAAAATAATTTTTTTATAACATTTAAAATATCCTATAATACATGTCTCTTATTTCTTATTTGTAATGTAATAAGTAGTACCCATATGTCATGTTATTCTCCTTTAATCAATATAATTTTTATAACTGCTTCTTCTTGGTTTGCATCACCCACGGTTATTAATGTTTTAGTTTAAGACATCACCTCTTTCCATATCTCAAAATGATCTCATTTACCTTGAGAATCTCAAGGTTTATAATTCGTTCTATATATAGTTGATACATGAGCTCTCTTGAGCTTTATACCTTACATCCTACTCTCTTATCAAAGAATGAAAAGTACATACAGCACGAGAATCGAGAATTAATAAATAAAAAATTACAGAAAATGAAAAAAAATTGAAACATTCTCTCTTAGACTTACATAATCCTAAATATAATAAAAGATTATAATGGTTTGAGACTTGATAATTTTATGTGCAAGTCATGTGATTGTAAGTTTACGATAATAATAGTTTTTTAACTAGAGTTGGTGAATGGATTAAAAAAATAATTTTGTATTGAAAAAAAATAGAGTTTAATGTGAAGATGAAAATAAATTTAAGATTAGGATTGTATTTGGTGTGTATCTTATGGTGTCGTGGTTCATTCTGTGACACACAGATTTTACAGACGGTGCTTTGGAACGGTGATTGGTGATTGGATTGCAGTTCTCTAGTAGGTGGATGTCTTTTTGGGTAACGCTGATGTGTGGTCTTTCGATAAAGTGGATGGTGATTGGTTTTTGTCTTGGTTAGCAGTGTGGTTGTGGTTTTCCCTTGCCTGCTCACCTTCTTTCCGTCTAAACTATTGCTCCTTCTCGTTTGATCTCTCTCTTTTTTTTTTCAACCCCACCTTCAAGATGAAAAATCCTAAAAATTTGTTTTCTTTTTATGATTTCAAGGTCACAACAAACTTATTAAATCTTCTTCCTTTGAGAATGACTTATTAAATCTTCTTCCTTTGAGAATGTTCTGATTTGAGTTTCTTTTGTCTCTTCCAATGACTTCAATTTCTATTCTGCTTGTTCAGTCCATCAATTTTTCACTCCCTGTCCTAAACTCACTCATCTTTTCCTTCAAAATTCATTTGAAACAAAATATCATAATACAAGTTTGCAGTTTGCCTTTTGCCACAGTAATTTTTTCGTAGATTAAAATAATAATAAGTTTAATAAAATCATACGATAATAATAATAATAAAATATTAATAAACATAAAAATATTAATAATAAATTTATAAAATAATAATAATAAAATAATAATAATATTAATAGAGTTAAAAAGTACAAATAATAATAAAATCATAAATAATAATTATAATAATAAAATAATAAAAAATTATTTTATTTCAATCACACTAATTACATTTTTTATAAACTTTCTCTTTATTTTTCATTATCTTTTTCTCAATCCAAAGATATATATTTTCTACTTATTTTTATCTCAAATTCTTCTTTCTTTTCCACTCTCTTAAATCCATCTTTAAATCCAAACACACCTTAAAGTGAACTCCTCTTCAAACTTTACATTTTAATCATTTTATGCTCAACATTCTCCATCTTTATAGTTTACGTGTTTGTATGCTTGAATGATTTTAATATATTGTATAATATATATATATATATTAGTGTATTTTTATTATACTATAAAGTGGAAAATAAATAAACTTTATTATTTTTTTCAAATAACAAAAATGTGAGAAACTTACTGGTCACTTATAGGAGTTAAAAGATAAAGATGTGGGAATTAATATCCTATATGATAGGTAATTATACTATAAATACTTCATAATAATGTTTTATGACATTTATTCCTTCATGATAGTCTTATAAATTTTTACAAGTATTTTTAAAAGTAAATAAATTACTCAAAAATAATTTATTTAAGATTATACAAGAAAATAGTATAAGAAATATATAAAATACGTTAAGTAAATTATTGAAAATTTGAAATGGTTGAAACAAATAAAGTATAGGAAAATAAAAGAAAGTAATAAGTATTTAAAGTAAATAAAGTAAAAAAAAATACATAAAATGGTATAATATAAAAAAAAGATTAATTAAGTTTTAAGTTTCTCAATTTTCAATTAAGTTTTTTATCAAAAATTTTCATCAATTATATTGAGTGCTCAAAATCTTTATATTTTTAAATTAGAATTGAATTCTTGTCATCTGATCTTAACGTTACTTAATTAAGTGGATATAACTGTTACATTGTATAATCATTACTTATGTGTCTTTGTATGAAAAGAAAAATGATATAATTAAATTTTAAGTATCTTAAAAATTTAGTTATTTGTAATTGAATTTCTATTAAACAATTTGTTTTATTGAAAATAAAAAATATTATATTTTTTATTGAGTTTAATCATTTCATTTGGTCGTCAAGTGAAATGATGTTATTCTTTGATTTTGTAGTCACAAATATAACATTACGAAATTAGATAATAATAAAAAACTATAAAGAATGACATTGTTGCATTTTTTGTAAATTAAATACTTAAAACAAAATCAAATCATCCATAATATGAAATAATGTGATTTTGATAAAGATAATTAAGGTTTAAGAGGTTCATTTTTCTTGTTGTCTAAGTTTGTGATATCATATGCAAAATCAAACTATCTTGTCAGATTGATTGATGGTAAAAACTTAAAGAATATAAAAAATTTAAATATTTAATTAAACAAAAAGTTTTAATAAAATCTCAGCTGAAAATATTTAAACGTAGAAATGACTTAAAACTTTATAATATTATTTTTTATTTTTCATACAGAGACGTGTATATAAAAGAGATAATAATTATGTAATTTACTTAATGACAAAATCAAATAGCAAAAATCTAATTAAAAATTTTAAAAAGATTAATATTTAACATAACAAAATATTTTAGTAAAAATTTAATTAAAAACACTCAAATTTATGAAATACTTAAAATTTAGTTGAACCTATAAATAATTGAAATAAAAAGTTAAAAAAAATTATAATAATTCATCCATATGAAGTAAATAAAGTAAAAATATATGAAATAGATAAAATGGTATAATATAAATAGTCGAAACAAATACTTGAAACGTTATAATAATTGGTCATGTTTCGGTATTTCACGACTTAAAATTTAGATATGTATTAACAAATTTCAGCTGTTACTATGAAATACAGATATATATTTATATGGTAAAAGTTTTAATTACTCATAGTTGTTATTAATCTTTATTATGAATAGTGTTGATGACGTTGAGTTGTTATTTTGAAAATGTTCGCTATGTAAATGTTTTATCATAGGACTTTTGGTAAATCAAAAGGAGAGGAATGTTAACACTTATATTAATATTTTTTTGACGAGTAAGATTCTTGTATATTATTTTAATATGATAATGTTGAAGTGCGCAAAGATATTGTGGTGACTGGAAAGAAGATGATGAATCAAAGTGTGAAACGGCAAAAATCGTAGAAAGCATATCTTCTTCACCACGTCCACCTGCATTGCACAAGAACAACTTCATGTCCTCGAAAATGACTCGTATCAAATATTACTTTTATTTCTCCAAAATATTCCACCAAATCAAACAAGATTGGGATCTCGAACATTCTTACACTATACCTACCTTTCCACCAAACTCTTCTGTTATGTATCCTTTCACCAATATTTTATAATCTTCATTCTTTTTATAGTCTAAACTATAACAAAAAAAAAATATTGTTAATGCATAATTGTTTAATAAAAGTTATTTTTTTTAAAAAATATATATACTAAAACCCGTCCTTAAAATATATTAAGTCAAATCTTAAGAGCTAAACTTGTGAAACTTACCTTAAAAGTTGGGGTTGCTTGGATTTTAATTTTCTTCCTTGAATTTGTAGTACGCATGCATATAAAAGTAAGAACCTATCGATGCAATTTGTACTTCACATTTTCCTTTTTACTTTTTTGGTACATTCGTTTAATTTTCATCTACACACTCAACGAGTATAAAAAGAGTTGTTATAAACTATTTCTTAGTTCCTAATTATAAATATAATTTCTTGTTTTTTATTTTTTTTTTCATTTTCATTCATTTTTTCTTAATGGTCTTCGTCAGGTTTTATTTATGGGAATACTTATACAAGAGAAAAAGAAAAAAAATCATAAACTAAATTAGCTTATAAGTCTAAAATTAACCCATGCATTAATTAATTTATAGAATTTTTTATATAATTTATTTGAATTTTTGTTTTTTAGTTTATACATAATCTGTTTTAATTTATAAAGAAGTACACTTTATTTATTTTTCTTATTTTTCTCTTTTATAAATGTTTGCGAAAATTTTATTCAGAAAAAACCTTAAAATAAATGAAATTTCAATAGAAGGGGATAAAAATAGAAAGAGATAATATATTTAATAACCAAAAGGAGATTATGAGGACCAAAACAAATATAATAATAAAAATTCAAAATAACTCTATAATATAAGGAGCAAAGTTTTATTTAAGTTGATTTTACAAAAATAAAATAAAATAAAATACTGCAAATACATTGGTGGGAAGCAGGAAAGTTAAACCACTACAAATGTACACAGTAAAACAAAATAATTTACATATTGAGGTTATTCAAACCACACAGAACTCACAAATGTAAACATAACACTTTTCATATGTATTATTCGCGTAATCTAATTTTTAGTAGATACTAACGTAATCTTCTCCATAATCTGGGTTAACATATTAGTCAATATTAAAATATTAAATACTTTACATCTCATCACAGTTATTTAATTTTATTTTTATAGTAACCATTATAATATGGATTTTTATTTTTTTTTAACAAAACCTTGAGATTTCCATAATTTCCAATTGGGAGAAATCCTCAATCTCAATTCTCAAAACTCTTCACTTCCTTCATTTATGATATGTTTTGTGAGGAGGATCAGAGGCTGAAATATAAAGTTTTAATAATTAATATGGCTAATATTAAAAAACTGTTATTTTAGCTATTTATCATTAAAGAACTTTACTTTGTACTATTTCAAATCAATTTTGATGTGCACATTTTGCTTGTTTATTAAGCAAGTGCTTCAAGATTTAAATTAGGAGAAAGGTATTTATCACATTTGGACAAGACTTACAACTTTTTTTAAGTTTTAATATCAAATATACTTTGTTTAACTTTTAGATGAATATTTACTCACCTTATACTTTGCAATAAATAACATATATCCCTTTCATAATTTTAAGAAAGTGACATTTATTTTTATCGTTTTATTAAAATAAAATCTAAATAAAAATATGAATATTACAGTTTAAAATCTAAACATTGCATAACTTTTTATAAGAAAAATAATAATAATTTAATTGTAGGAAAATTACACTTATTTTTTAAGTTGCACATCATTAAAATTGTTTATGTCACATGAACATATGTTTTATTTTCATGTGTATACAAATTGTAAAACTTTAAGGTTTGTTTAAAATGTAAATTATACCAACAACTTTTATAGAATACATTATTTGAATATGCTTAAAATCGAAATAGGTCAATGTTGGTGAAAGTGAAGATGTCCAACAAGATATATAAACAATAATTTAATATGTGAAAGAGAAAATATGAAATTTTCCAACACTAAAATGCTTAATTCATCCTCATACCCAACTTTAATAAGAAATTTATGGTTCCTAATATACCATATCACCCAATAATTTTCCTCTCACACATGAAGAGTTACAGGTTCCATTAAAGAATGTAAAAGCTTCAGGAAAAACCGAAAACCACTAATAAACATCACAACAATGCTTGGATAGAAACTCATAACCTATCAAAACATTTATTCTAATACTTAGTAATCAAACCCAAGTTTTTTTTTTTTTTCCGTGCATTGCTCTGGGAAAGCCAGACTTGTAAATTTTTGCCTTTCAAATCAAGAATAGTAAAAGATTAACATTTAACACCAACTCAAATATTCTTTTTCTATTTGAATTAGATATCTCATTGTTCTCATGGTTACAAATTATGTAACATAACTTTGCAGAGGTTAGTTATATTTCATTAAAAAAAACACACACACACGACAAAGAATGTATGACTTGCGATTGCGTGTTGTAGCATTAGTCAAACAAGAAATATTAATTTGGTGCTACTTTCTAGCTCTCCAACACACTCAATGCAAAATAAACTCAATCAATACTAAACAAGAGGTATATATATGCACCATAACCTATAAATAAATGATTTAATCTAGTCATTATTTGAATAAAATAAACTGCAGGAACAAAATAAATAAATAATAATAGAAAATGTTGGTGATTAAAATATGAAAGAGAAATGGCCGGACATCCGTACTGTACAGATAATAATGAAGACAATGTTTGACTCCTAAGACCTTAACTGTGGAGTGTTGTGAAATGGTGTTGGTGCTGCAACTTTTTATCTTTTTGGAGGTTAACGTTAGTGGGACGGCTTTTCTCATGTGCTAAACCTGCTTTATCCAATTCATACAATTTTTAAAAAATGGTATTGGGTATTGACGTGCTTTTTCAAAATACAAGAAAACACTAAAAATGATAGAAAAAAGTTTGAAATTATAATAATTATATTTATATATGTGTGCGTTATGACCATTAACCTCTTGTCTTAATCTCATTTAACACGTCAGAGTAGCACAAGTAGAACTTTTAAAACCTAAATAAAAGAAGGAAGAGAAGAAAAGATAATGTTGGCATGCTGGGTCTGTTTGAAAAAGAGAAAGTGAGAGTTAGAGACAAAGAGCATAACCAATAACCATGAGTAAATCACCATAGGGTGTGATGAAAGTAATAAGGCGATCACAATAATTAAAAAGTGCAAAAGATGAAAAGTTATTATACTATCATATGATATTATCATATGATATGATATGATAGTATTTACGTAGGGTCTCTCTGTCACCAGGACCACGGTCACTTGGTTGGATATTCTTTTAACAAATATAGACTGAAAATTTGAAAAAAAACTATATTCAATTTATGTAATTTTTATTTGACTACAAAATCTGTTATAAAAATTATTTCTTACTCATTGAAAACTTTATTTGTTTCAATAGAGACTAATTATTAACTATATTTTGAAAGGTACGTAAGATATGATATTAAAGTTTATATATACAATTTACAACTTTTATATTATATTTTTATAATACTCTATATTTGATTATTTTGTAGAGAAAAAAACAAAAATTTTATTTATTTATCATTTTTTTATTTATTTAGATGACCTAATCTCTTTATATAACCGGTGAAAATATATTGATTAATGAGTTGATATAGATTATAAAAAATATATAAAAAGTGATCAGTGTTATCTTTAATAACTGATATTTTCATATCCGAAACAAATATTAAAGTTGATAAGTTAAAGGTCACGGAATTTATAATAATATCTCTATTCAAGCTAGTTACTAAAAATTTGTAGTCATGACATAGAAATGATTTGAAAAATTTGGCAACTTCATCTATTTAAGTAAATGTTTGTAATTTTTATTATGTATAATAAGCAAAATTGTGTTTAACTAGAAAAAATTAAATAATACCAATATTAAATATAAAGAATTAGTGAGTCGTAATTAGAGATACATCAAATAACATAAATATATGTAAGTAAAGACAATGATGTTAGATACACCTCATTTCAAATAAAAAAATTATGAAACAAATAAATAAATAAGAAGATAGTTGTCTCATCCTCTTATTTTGGTAATTCCATTGTAATTGATGCATTAAAATACAACCAAAGATATTTAATTACTATCTTTTTCCTTCCTTCCTTTTCTATTCTTTTCTCTATCTATTTTTCTTCCATCTCTGTTCTTTTCTCTTTCTCTTCACTCTCTTTTTCTTCTATTTATAATAGGTAATTATATTAGTTTTATTATTTATATTAATATTCTCTTCGTATAAAGGGATAAGCACTTAACTTTTCTTAAACTTTTTTCTACTTTTTATATGACATATTATTTTAAGAAAATAACCACAATTTCAAATAATTTAAAAATGATATAATTTAATACATTGTATTTAAAAAATATTGTAGTACAATTATTGAGATTTTACATTTTCTTCTTATTTACATAAATTTTATCCTCAAAATTTTGATTGGTTAACATATATTAGAATAATTTTCTATGATTTATCTTCTAATTATCATGTAACATCTCTAATGATTTTATTTCAAATTATCTTTAGTAGTGGGATTTGTCTCTCTCAATTGTTTAATATTTTTATCTAAAAATTGTATAAGAATTGTTTCAAATATAAGGTTATATCCTTTAAATGTACTGTATCATACATTATTAGAGTTAAATATATATTTTTTTTAATTGAGATAATTGAAAAACATTGTTAAGATTAGAAAGAATAAGAGGTAAAGAAAATTTATAAGCTACCGGAACTATTTTTTTTATAACTTGAGAAGGACCAATAAATTAAAGAGTGAGTTTATTTGATTTCATTACTTTACTAGTTATGACTTTTAAGAATACATTATCATCTTGAAATTTAAGGGATCATTTTTTTATTAGCATAAATTTTCTATTTTTTTTTTAATCATCTTAATTTTTTTTGTGGTCTATTGAACCATGTCAGAATCTAAGATTAAATTCTGACCAAACTCAAACCATCATAAAGGTGATGTACATTTTCTCCTATATAGTACCACATAGGGTGTCATACATATCCTAGAATGGAACTGTTGTTGTAAGTGGATTTAATTAACAGCAAATATCAATCTCAAATCCTCTAGCACACAAGCTCTCAATAAGTCTTCCAGGGATTGGATAGTCCTTTCTGATTGTCCACCTGTTTAGGGATAAAGTTTAGTCCCTAAGGCATGATGTAAACTCCTCCAGAATTTACAAGTAAGTCTAGGATCCCCATCAAATACAATATTGGATGGAATTCCATGCAACCTTACATTTTTTATGTACAATTCAGTCAGTTTCTCTAATGAATACATGATGTTAACGGGTAAGAAGTGAGAAAATTTTGTTCATCTATCCGCAATAATCCATAAGGAATCAAATTTTTAAACGGTTCATAGTAAGCCAACTACAAAATCCATTATTATATTATCTCATTTTCATTTAGTTATATATAAAGATTGTAGCATTCTAGCTAATTTTTGGTGTTCTATCTTAACCTTTTGACAAACTAAACAAGTTGGTACATATTGTGTTACTTCCTTTTTCTTCTTGGGCAACCAAAACATTTTCTTAAGATCTTGATACATTTTTGTTGCACCTGAATGTATACTCAATTTGCTCTTATGTGTCGATTCTAAAACGATCTTCTTAATCTCTATATCATTAGACACACATACCCTACCATTAAATCTTAAAATTCCTATCTTATCTATACCAACATTTTTTTCCATTCTTTTGCCCTATCAACCTTTTTCTTTTGAATGAATTCATCACTTACTTAAGTATCACGAATTTGTCTTTGTAAGTCATTGGTAATACGAATTGGAGTTTAATTTCATTATATCATGGCTCAATGTAATTTACAAATTCATGTCTCTAAACTTTTCTATCAAACTCATCTCATAAATCATCAATAAGGAGATATATAGGAATTTTTTGCTTAAAGAGTTTGTCACTATATTTGTTTTCCCTAGGTAATAATGTAATTCAAATTACAATCTTTCAAAAATTTCATCCATCTTCTTTGTCTCTTATTTATCTTCTTCTAGTCAAACATGAATTTAAGACTTTTGTGATCACTAAAAACCTTGAACTTACCAACATACATATAATGTCTCATTTTGAGTGCAAAAATAATGACAACTAGTTCTGGATCATGAGTTGGGTAATTTTTCTATCATATGTTATTAATTTCTTAGAAGCATATGCTACTACCCTTCTATCAGGAGTTAATCTTGGTTTATGCTCACCAAATTTTGAAGGAATTGAGAAATGGTTTAGCATGCTTTGTGATTATAATTCAGATGGAAGTGGAGTATAGAGTGGAGATGAGTTATATATCTGTGGTGAATGAGTTTAAAGAAATATTTCCATATGAGATACCTAGATTACCTCTTAAACGAGAAGTGGAGTTCTCAATTGATCTGATGTTTGGAGTAGGGTCAGTCTCAATGGCACCTTACAAAATGGCTCCTGCTAAGTTGAGTGAACTGAAGAAGCAAGTTGAAGAATTATTAGAGAAGCAATTCATCTGACCTAGTGTATCTCCTTTAGGAGCCCAAGTACTATTGGTTAAGAAGAAAGATGAAAGTTCTTGTATGTGGATTACATGCAGTTGAACAAGTTGACAATCAAGAACAAGTATCCTTTATCAAGGATTGATGACTTGATGAATCAGTTGAGCGAAGCAACAACGTTATCCAAGATAGACCTGAGATCGGGGTATCATCAAATTCTAGTAAAAATTAAAGATGTGTTGAAACGATGTTTAGATATTGTTATGGACACTATAAATATGTGGTGATGCCATTTGGAGTTACAGATGCTCCAGCTCTGTTCATAGATTACATGAATAGAATCTTTCATCCTTTTCTAGATAAGTTTGTTGTATTCTTTGATATGACATCCTTATATATTCAAGGGCTAAGAAAGATTATGGAGAACATCTAAGATTGGTGTTGGAGATTCTGAGGAAGAAGCAGTTGTATGTCAAATTCTCTAAGTGTGACTTTTGGTTGAAGGAAGTGTACTTCTTGGGGCATGTGATATCAACTCAGAGGATATCTGTAGACAAGGTGGAAGCAGTTCTTCAATGGAAATGCCCAAAAGTTACTGAGATAAGAAGCTTTGTGGGTTTAGTTGGCTACTATAGGAGGTTCATTGAAGATTCTTTAAGAATAGTAGCACCTTTGAACCAACTTACTCGCAGAGATCATCCTTTCGCTTGGACTGATAAGTGTGAGCAGAGTTTTGTTGAATTGAAGAAAAGGTTTACTAGTGCTCTAGTTATGGAAATTCCTGATACAAGTAAGTCTTTTGAAGCTTATTGTGATGCTTCTTATTAAGGCTTAGGTGGTGAGTTGATGCAAAAGAAGAAAGTAGTGGCCTATGCTTCAAGGAAGCTCAAAATTCATGAGAAAAATTACCCTACTCATGACTTAGAGTTGACAATTGTGGTATTTGCATTAAAAATCTGGAGGCACTACTTGTATGACATTCAGTTTCCAAGTATTCAATGATCTCAAGAGTTTGACGTATTTGTTTGATCAGAAGGAGTAGAACATGAGGCAAAGGAGATGGATGGAGTTTTTGAAGGATTATGATTTCCAGTTGATTTACCATTCGGTGAAGGCTAGTGTGGTGGCAGATGCTTTGAGTAGAAAATCAGTTCAAATATCAGCATTGATGATTGAAGAGCAGAAATTGATTGAGCAATTTAGATATTTGAACTTGGAGATGAAGTTCCACAAGGATCATATTAGTTGTGGCAAGTTAACCATAACTAATGATTTCTTTGGGAAAATCAAGAAGAATCAGTTGGAAGATCAAGTTGAGGCACACTATGGTGTTGGGAACATAACAGACAAAAGATTTTGAGTTGGGAGCTGATGGAATATTTAGATTCTAGGACAAACTTTGTATTCCTACAGATTATGAGCTGAAGAGAATGATTCTTGAAGAATGTCATAAGAATCATCTTAGTTTACGCCCAAGTATGACTAAGATGTATCAGAATATGAAAGAGTCCTTTTGGCGGACAAATATGAAGAGAGACATAACTCAATATGTTGGTGCATGCCTAACTTGTCAAAAAGCAAAGGTAGAGCATCAGAGGCCTGATGGGTTGTTACAACAGTTGGGCATTCCTAAGTGGAAATGAGATAGCATTGTTATGGATTTTGTTACCCATTTGCCAAAGTCGATAAGGGGTCATGATATAGTGTGGGTGATAATTGATCGGCTGACTAAGAGTGCTTATTTTTACCTGTGAATCTGAGAATATATATGATCAAATTAGCTCAGTTGTATATTAAAGAGATTGTGAGGCTCAATGGAGCACCTTCAAGTATTATATCTAATAAAGATCTTTGATTCACTTCTGGATTTCAAAAAACTTTACAAGAGGCATTCAAAACTAAGTTGAGAATGAGTTCTGCTTATCATCCTCAAATTGATGGGCAGTCAGAGAGAACGATCCAATCTAATATGTTAAGAACTTTTGTTTTGAATCATCTAGGTGTTTGGGATGAGATATTGTCTGTAGTGGAATTTACATACAACAACAATTATCATACAAGTACTGAAATGACATCATATAAAACTTTGTACGGTAGGAGATGCAGAACTCCTTTGTGTTGGTATCAGGATGGAGAAGGAGTGTTGGTTGGACCAGAGTTGCTTCAGCAAACTACTGATAAAGTGAAATAGATTCAAGAGAGGATGAAGACTTCTCAGAGTAGATCGAAGTCCTATGTTGGTCACCTGAGAAGGCCTTTGGAGTTTGCAGCTAAAGATCATGTATTCTTAAGGATGACGCCTACCAAGAGTGTAGGAAGGACTATTAGATCGAGAAAGTTATCTTCTAAATTTGTTGGACCCTATCAGATTTTTAGAAAGATAGGACTTATGAGAATATTCTACCTCCTCAATTAGATAACCTATATAATGTATTCCAATTCCACATTAGACAACCTATATAATGTATTCCAATTCCACGTGTATCGACACAAGAAGTATGTTTGAAATTTTTTTATTCAAACAATAATGTCTCACCCACAGCTCTCTTTTCAAAATTGATATTTAAGAGTTTAAAATATTATTTTGATATGATAAAAATTAATAAAATATATTCTCTTCATTTTGTTGATAAAGTTAATAATATATATATATATATATATATATTAGTAAATGAGTATAGATTGAATGATGTTTAAGCAATTAAATCCCCTGGTGCATTAAGTTAGTGAAGTACAAAAATAGACTCCATATAAATTAAATATTTGTATATGATAGGATTGAATACACAAATTACGGTATGTTTATACATGAAACAATATATAATAATAAGGGGACAAAATTATTGTATATTATCTTATTAAACTTTGACCACAAACAATATAGATTAATGAAAGAAGTCCCCTCTGGGAAAAGGAAAAGCAACAAAACGAGTCTCACACTCACACTCATTCAGAAACCCCACTTCCCATTTGATGAGTGATTGAAGTAAATTGTGTCCCCATCTGAACCCAAGAGGTGTTTATACATTCCTTTACTTTTGTTCTCATTGACCTCCTCACCCACTCTCCAAACCCCATCACACGTAAGTCTCCACTCCCCACTGCCCCACCCACCACCCTCCTTCCGTATATCGTACATCCTACATAATACCATTATCATCATCACCATCACCATTTCTTTATACCCAAAGTAAAATTCATTCCCCTCCATTGCTATATATTATCTCTTCCCCCTCTTCTTTTAGCACTTGGACTCTCTAACACACACACTCTCTCTCTCTTTCTCTCCACCAAACAAACCAAGATATTACAAACCTAATATCCCAGCATGCAGGAAGACAAGAAGATGAAGGTGAAGAAAGGGTTCCTGGCTGTTCAAGTGGGTTTAGAAGACGACGATGGTTCCTCTCCTCAGAGATTTGTGATTCCCATCTCCTACCTTTACCACCCTCTCTTCAAGCGTCTTCTCGACAAAGCTCGCGAGGTCTACGGCTACCACACCGATGGCCCCCTCAAGCTCCCCTGCTCCGTCGACGATTTTCTCCATCTCCGGTGGCGTATCGAAAAGGAGTCTACTTCCCATCCACACCACCATAACCAGAGCAACCATCGCCTTCCCCACGCTTTGCACTTCCACTCCTGTTGAGGGCTTCTTCTTTTTCTCTCTTTTTCACTGTTTCTGTGTTCATACACGTATGGTAGTGGTAGCTAGCTAGTTAGGGAATTCACGCCACCGCTCTGTGTTTTATTCTCCAGAGGGAAACTTAATTGAAACATCCCAGAGAGATTTCTCTCTCTGCTTCCGATCACTTCCGATTCTTTTCCTTTCCTCTTTCACCTATTCTTCCATAACTGTTACTTTTTCATCTATTCATCACGCAAAATTCTTTCTTTGCTCTCTGTTAGAGCTGTTTCTGCAGGAGAAAACCTCTAGCAATATGATAAACATAAAAAATATTATTAATAGAACTTATCTAAGCTGAATCTGTGAAAATTAAGTGAATAGTTCATTTGTTTTTCCTCTGATTTCTTGGTCGGTTTTTGTAACTTTTTTTTGTTCCAATGTTTTAGGGTATGGTAATGATTGTTTCCCGCTTGAATATTGAAGAGTAAAGGTGTAATACGAATGATTGATAGATAGATTAACTCTTTCAGAAATTAATTGCATTCTTATTTATAAAAAAAAAAATAAGAAAAAAAATTATACATATTAAAATATTAAAAGAAAAAATATAATATAGAGTGGTACAACTGTTCACAAAAGCATTCACTTTACAACTTTTTTTTTAACAAAATGTCATATTATAATGAAATAATATTTTATATGGTTGTAGAGTGAATATAGAAAGAGAAATGTAATAATGAATCATGGTTTATGTTAAAATTAGCTTAGGTTCTTTGTAAAAGTAAATCATCAAGATGTACATTAAGAAAAGTCAGTCTTTTTCTCGTTTAGTTTATATTTTTTTAACGAATAAATTAACTACTAATCTATTTGATTAGTTTATAAATTAGTTTAAAACATAACTGTTTAATAAAAGTTAAAAATATTCTTTTTAAAAAGCTTCTAGTCTTTAAACTACAAATTACTTTAGTTAACCTTTATCTTTTTTCGGCTTCTAAAGAAGTTCATTGTAAAAATAGTTAAATTGATAAATAAATTAAATTATTTTTTTATAAAATAAATAAAAACTAAATTTAGTCAATGTTTATTAGATCAACTCATTTAAATAAAATGATTAACCCAAATTAATATATATATATATATATATATATATATACAAGTTTTAGAGAAATAAATAGAAATACTAAAAAAATAGTTATTTAAAAAAAATCTAAAATTATAATTACATAATAATATCATTTTAGAAGCACAAATTTCATTTATATAATTGTCTCTTTTAAGGTCATTTTATATTTATCAACTAGTTTCCTAAACATTTATATAATCTAATAAACTAGTTTATTATTTTGAACCTTATAAACAAAAAATTTATTAACTATCGTATCAACTAATTTATCAATTAGTTTTCTGAAATATACCCTGATTCCATTAAGTATACAAAAACTAAAAGACAATTCATAATATTTTAAAATATTTATCTTACTAGTCTCTGATATTAATTATGTCTTGTTAGAAGTTGGTTAAGTTTAACATTGTCAAACTAAGAGATGAATAAACTAACTTCAAATTACTCCTAAATTGATAAACAACACACAATACGAAATTGGTGTAAGTAAATTAATCTCTTATGAAATTTGTTGATAACTAATTCATAGACAAAGAAAAAACTCACCCTACTAATCTCTATATTTGAAAAGAAGTAATATTGTATAGATGTAAGATATCCTGAGCTCTGAAAAGAAGAGCACGGTGTAACTTAGTGCACACTAATTTAAAATTTTTGGTTATGGTTTCTGTGGAGAAATGCAAGCATGAAGACAGAATGCAGAAGGTGTGTGCAATAAATAGTGTTGGTTTGGTGGTGGTGGATGAGGAATGAGTGAAAAAAAAAAATAGAGAGTGGTGGTGAGAGCCAGCGAATGTTGATGTGGTGATAAATAAAGGGCACTCGTGCAACAAGCAGAACCTGCAACTGACTTTGCTTTTTGGAACATTCACAACTCCTAACCGCTGCAACGGATCTTTCTGCTGTCTGTCTCCTCTTCAACGCTTTCTCTGTCTAGCTGTGCAACACTACTCTCCTCACATGCTCTTTTTCATTTTATATTTCCTTTTTTTTTTCTTTACTTTTACCATCATGATGCTGTTAAGTGTATCTATACATTTTTTAAATCATTATTATAGTTAATCTTATTATATACTAGAGACTATTATTCAATTACAATGTAAGAAAATGTAAGTGGTAATGTTTTTTCTTTTATAAAAAAGAGAGTCAAACTTTAAATTTTTTAATCAACATGCCAAGAAATTTAAATAATATTATCCTCTTCATAAGATTACTTAATCAATTGATTTAATTATTTAAAACAAAAATTGTGTTTTAAAGATATAGTGTTGCAATTAATATTTTTTTATATTATAAGGGTATTTTTGGATTTTAGAAAAAAGTAATGTATGTGCATACAATAAATGTTTTTCTCATATAACAATTTTTTAATAAATAAGTGTTTTAAACGTGTGTATAAAGTTTTAAATTTTATGATAAACAATTTATATAATGAGATTATTTGATAATATTTTTAAAGTTATTGAAACTTAGAAATACATATGAAGATATGGAAAGATATAAAAGATTAAGAAAAATTCATAAAGACACTGTTTTTGAAAAGAGAAGAAAAAAAACTCCTAAAGTTATTATTGCTGAAGAATATCCCCTAAACATACTCTCATTTAAAATAATTTGTTTTAATCTAAGCATATAGGAATAAATTATTACAAGTAATATTGGATAATAACTAAGAAAATTATTTAAAATGATAAAAATATGTAAAATATCACAATGAAAAAACGTAGTTATGGTGAATGGTGAAGATTTTATTTTATTAAATTGAAACAATTTAAATAAATAGGACTTTTTTCAATTGAACGAAAATTACGACATTTTTTTATTAAGCTAAATTAGTTTAATTTTTTAAGTAATTATCTAATCAAAATATGTACTTGATTTAATTATTTATTAAACTTGGTTATCATTTTTCTCTACACTTATATATTAGTTTTTTTTTATCATAGTATTAATATCAATTATTCTTCGTAGAAGTCAATTACTAATGTCATTGACAATTTTGAACGAATATAAAACAAGTATTTATCTATTAATTCATATTTAAAGTAATATTACCGAAATTCAAACCATCCACAACTTAAATAAAAGATTATTCCAATGGACTTTTTGAGTCTTTTATTTTTCGGTCACTTATTCATGTATCTATCATTTTCATATGTAATCTCATGATATGGTTAAAAGATCAAATTACTCATATACATTTGTTAACCTTTCTTGTTATTATTGTTACTCTTGTCTGTGTATTGCGTTATGATTGTATTTAAGGACAACAGTAGTTTTAACTTGTGTAATTTAGAAATTATTTGTGACATTATTTTATCTTTAATTGTATAATTTAGAAGGTGTTTTAAGATTACACAATCAAAACTCAAAAAATACTTCTAATTTGTATAATTCAAAAGTTTTTATGAAAAAGTAATTTTTAGATTATATAATTCATTAGAAAAAAAATAGATTGTAAATTTAAAAATAAAAAATAACTTTCAAATTATATAATCCAAAAATAAATTCATTCAAAAAATAATTTATGGATTTTGCAATGTAGAAGTCAAAAACGTTTTTAAATTGCACAATTCGGATTTATTTTTTATTTCTAAATTATATAATTCAAAAGATTTGTTATAGAAAAAATAAATTATGAATGACACAATGCATAAGTTATTTTTCACAAAACAGAAGAACAAAATATTTATGAAAGAAAATTATGCGGGTGCAAGAGAAATCTTCTATTTCCTCTCCTTTTCATATTGTTTTTTGGGTTTTTGTCTTTAAGTCTTCCTTGGATATGGGCTGCATTGATACTGGACTTTATGTGCAAACCACGTCCAAAAGTTTGAGAGAGTCTTCAATGGAGTGCTTTTTCCTGCACCTCCATAGCGTCTTTCTGCACTTCCATAATTT
>Ga0099824_1001828_pt1 | contig 30645 bp, 19 predicted proteins | sample SiratrowhiteBW_FD_76837 | JGI IMG/M metagenome (GOLD analysis project Ga0099824, IMG submission 76837) | Root nodule microbial communities of legume samples collected from California, USA - Siratro white BW | ecosystem: Host-associated > Plants > Roots > Nodule | place: USA: California... | reverse complement strand
TGATTGATGATTCATTTGTGTGGGGGCTGTGTGGATTCACAGTTTGGAGATGTATGACAGGTGCATATCTCGGGATCTATTCAATGCACGAGTCTTCCGGAAGTAGAGTCATGTTTGTAGTGTGTTAGATTCTTTTATTGTGATGATACATGAAATTGAATGTTTTTGATTTGTTAAAATTTGGTTAACTTACCCTTTTCTTTGGTTGTATTGTGTTTGATTTTCTATCTGTGATGATCGTGTCTTGATACGGGAGCAGATAGTGCTGCAGATGGATCTTTGGGAGATCATCTAGATTGAAGGATGCTGTTAGGAATAGTGGATTATTTTGAAAAAAAGAACTTATATATGATATTGTAAATATGTTTTGAAATTTCAGTTTAGCTTTATTATGTAATTTTGATGTATGTTAACTATGGAATATTGTGAGATAGATATGATGATAATACTTTAGCGGTCATAGTAGAAGCTTTAATTTTGTGGAGTGTTACAATAACAAAATTAATTAATAATTATTATATTACTGAAAAAGGAATTCAAAAGTATATATTCATTATAAAAATATCATTTATTGATATCCTCTAATAATCGATGATAATAATTTAAAAAAACCGGAAAATAACTAATCATATTGGTTATTATAATAGTATAACCCATCCAGTTGTATAAGCTTCTCAAAGTTAAAGTTAAAGTGCTAAATTTTTATGTAAGAATTAATTTAATATCTATATTAGTATATTAATTAAAAAGGGAAAAAAACACACATATATATATATATATATATATATATGTGTGTGTGTTTTTGGTCATGCAATATTTTTCACTTAAATAATTGTGAAAATGATTAAACTCATTGATAGAAAGATCTAGAAATTTATTTCAGTATTTGAATAGTGACGTGGACCTTCGGGTAGCCAATAACAGTCAGGAAAAGTGACATCTGTCTTTAAGACTCGAAAGTATCCAAATCCCTATTTGGCACTGAAAAGGAAAACTAAATTAAAGTTTTAATTTTAGTTCTCATAGTATAATTATGTGTGATTTAATTATTGACAGAATTTTTTTTTATAGATCTTAACTATTTGAATTAAGTCTCTCACTTTAAAATTTCATTTAATAATTTAAAGAAATATAATAAAAATGTTATACTATCGATGCAGTAGGTACGATAATTGACAACTCAATATGTTTATTCAAACTATACACTTATTTTTATTTTATTTTAAAATTTATAGTTATTTAAGTTTTTGTTTGATAAAAAAGTCAGACTCATTTAATTTTATATGTAAAATAAAATATAATAAAATTTAATTAAACAGAAGTATATTTTTATTTGCATAAACAAAATATTATAATTCTGATGACAAGATATGATTAGAGATTTTTAATAATATCTCTAATTATGAATTTTATCTATATTAGTAAAAATATTAGAAATTCAAATGTTTAAAGAGTTAATTTTAATTTGAGAGAAAAATGAATTAGTAAGACAAGCTAGTAAATGATATTTTAAAAATTTGATTTTATGAATGTAAAATAAATGTGTAAGATAGGAGTAGCAAAAACTTTAACTTCAAATTATTATGCATTCTAGAATGTTTTCCCTATATAAAAGAGACATTACAATTTTGTAAGTGAAGAATTTTCTTTTATTCATAATCGAATCACGCATATTTAAATATATCTTGTAGAAACCTAAACTCGGTATCACCACATCGATTCTATAGTGAGTTTTTAAGAGCAAAATTAAATTATTAAAATGTCATACAAGTAATAATTAGTGCTTAAGCTAGATGAACTTGTTAGTTGGTAACTATTTGATGTTAATTGTTCATTTTTCTTATTTCATATAAGGAAAAAAATATAAAAAAAAAAAAAGCTATCGTTGCTCCATACCTTTTTAGTCCATTATTTTATTGGTAAGAATGTGAACAAGATTACTAATTTTGCCTTTGGTATAAGGGTACCGACCTTGAAATTTATTAAAATGAGAAAAAAAAATTGGTCAATTTAAAGAGAAATGGAAGGAAGATTAAATTGAGTAAAGTAAAAATAAACCAAAAGGGTAAAATATATATAGGATACCATTTTATTTTTCAGGTATATTTATTATTGATTAGAAATAGAAATGTGTTCATCAAAATGATTATTTGTGTTTCTTATATTCATGATTTGCCTTGTACATCTTTCATTGTCCATAAATATTTATTGTTCTTGATATGTTTTCTTTGTGGAGGGAATGAATTTAGAAAAGCAAAATATGTCTATATGAATTTTCACATTCAAAGATGAAAGTTTAAAAGCACCTATCAATGTTTCTTTATGATTTGAAAAAAAAAAAAAACCCATTGAATTTAATATCTATATAGTAGTATCTAACCATTATTTAATATATATCATTAAAAGTAAATTTATACAGCTCATATCATGTAAATTTACTTAAATAATTAAAAAAGTTGCCCATTGAATGTATTTTTCATGAGAAAATAAAGTTAAGTAATAATTAATGAATATTAATTGAACTTTTAATTTTATTCTTGGCTTTTAATTTTGTAATCAGTTTTTTTCCTTTTTTGGGTTCAACTTTAAATTAACTGATACAGAAACAGACCTTACTAGTTTACTTGAATTGAAAAGAGCGTCTTGACGTGAGATTTCCCTTCTCGCTAACGAAGATTGATAAATAATGAAGATCGTCACATAAAAATCAACGGCGTTGGTTCACTCCTCGGTTTCAGGCTCTTGTTTTTATTTATTTATCTCCCCAACGCACCACTGTTTTCACCTTCACCCTCCTTCACTCACTTCTCTCTTCTTCTTCACTTCTCAAACCAAACCAAAACCTTAGAGAGAGAGACCACATCGAAATTACCTAAGATGTTACTGGGTAAGAGACCTCGTCCTCCAATGAAGAGAACCACCAGCATGTCCGAAATAACGTTGGATCTGAACGCCGCCGCCGCCGATGCAGCCGTTCAGCGGAGATCAGGTGCTAGTGGCGGCGCTGATGGCGGCGCGTTGACACCCAAAATTTTCAGAAGACATTCTTCGGATTTGGTAGACACACCTCACTTCCTGCGCGCGTGTGCCCTCTGCAAAAGCTGTCTCGCACCCGGTCGAGACATCTACATGTACAGGTTTAATTCTGTTGCATTCCCAACTGTTCTCGTTAACTCCATAATTTTTTTATTTATCAATTCTGAATTTCTTCTGCTTATTTTTATTTGAATAATTGGAATGGTTTTTTTTTTTTTTTTTTTTTTTTAATTTGTAGGGGTGATAGCGCTTTCTGCAGCCTGGAGTGTCGTCAGCACCAGATGAACCAGGACGAGAGAAAAGAGAAGTTTGTGACGGCGTCGAAGAAGCAAGTCGTGGCTCCTCCACCGTCTGGTTCTCAAATCGCCGCCGCCACCAAGGGCGAAACCACCGTGGTGGCTTTGTAGACGTGAAATCCGAACCCAACATGTCAAAAACGTGTTTTTATAGCTCCCTCTCTTTCTTTTTATCTCGGCGTTTTCTTTTAGCGGGCGACTTTTTGGATAATGGGAGTGGGTGGCTTTCGTTGCTTACATGGGGAAACTGGGCAAGTGTTATTTTTGGAACTTGGAAGTACCTTGTAGTGATCAATCCCCTTTGGATTTTAAATCCATAGATAATTATTGAAATTGAAAACAAAGTTTCAAAATCCTACTCTACTGTTGCTGCTTTTACTCTCTAGTTTTCTCTTTCTGCTGCTAATTATATTCGAATTCTGATTATATTCTCAAATTCATAGTTTTCACTACCACCAATTTCATATCCTTATTTCACTTTTGTTTCTAAATGGTTCCTGGTTCGTTGTTTAGAACCATGCCTGTTTGTGGGAATTTCGTGAATAATGGTGATTCCTCAAAGGAATAAATTTCTAGTTATAAGCAAGTTGTATAGATCCTGACTTATTTTTTTTTATTTTTATTTTTATTTTTTATGAGTGATGAATCCACAGGTAAATTCGTTAAATCAATCTATGTCTGTTATTTCATTAAAACGGGTGTTTGAGGCAATTTCACAGGCCTGATCAAAAGGAGCAAAATATATAAAGTAATTACAATGAGTTTGGGCATTTCATGGATGCAATTTATATAGGTTTTGCAACTTTTTTTTCTTTACAACTATGCAACGAGATAGAAGCAGGTCGACTCGTCTACAGCATCTCAAAGATTTGATATATTTGTCCATTCTGTCGATAGTACTAAAATTAACAGTTAACAATATATTGATACCAGCAACTTGACACTTAAGCATCAGAAAATAGCCTTTCCTAGGTGAAAGTTTAGCCAACAAGAACAACCTTTGGTGCAGTCATATACTATACTATAATGCTGTAAATGCAAGTTGTGGTGCAGATTGTATATCGAAAAACAGACTGCGGGACCTTGCAGAGCCTTATAATAAATAAACATTCATCACTGATAGGGCTTGGTATTGGCAACAAAATAGCCTAACTTTTCTATACGTTTTTCTTTAAAAACAATAAACAGTCGCATGTGTGAGATACGTACAAGAAGGTTCAAGAATGAATAATTCATGTGGAATTACAATGGATGTGAGGAGCCGTAGATTCTCTTTCTCAATTTATGAATTTCATGCTCATCTTTATATTAATTATTTTTGTTTTGTGAAACATTTAACTAAAACGAAAACGAAATGAAATAAAATAATCAAGATATCTCTCCTGGTTCCCATTGGTGTTGCCAATAATGCATTCTGTTCACTCAAACATTTTCCATTTTTGTGGGCAATAGAGACAAATTTGTTTGCTGAATAAAGAAATCGTCTTCATATACTTATTTAAGTTTGGAACGAAGAAAGAGTTTTCTATTCCAAAATAATGCAAGCAAGTCTTGTTTTGGACATAATTTATCAATAAAGTATCATGAATAAAAATCTAATCATTGATGTTGTAGCTGACCTTATTTGATCAATTTAGCAATCTATCATAATTATAATATTGTCGTACTTGAGCTCTTTTATTATTGGTCTGTAAGAAAATATTAAATATTATTAGTTGATGATTACACTTGAGAAAGAGCAAGTATAGCTAAACACAAAATATCACATAAAACTTACATTTATAGAATCCAAAAATTAGAAAAATTTACAGTTATATTCTTGTATTTGAGGAGCCAGTTAGGGTCGGTGGCATCATCAGGAGGAAGAAACAGTGGCTTAGTGAGCTAGGTATGGAATAACTCAACAGTGATGAAGGATAAATAGATTCATTGAAGGTTATTGAGAGTGAGAATTGGGAAAAGAATTAGCAAAATTTAAGGTTTTATACCACGTCAGAAATCTCAATAAATTAAGGTTTGTGTAGAATTTAAAGAATATTTATTAGTAAATAGTGAAAGCAATTGTTAGAAAAATGTAGCTAACTTGATTTATCATACCGTGTACCAAACTCAATGGAGTCATTCTCATTCGCAATTTGTTTTATTCTTTAATAGACGACGGGGAAAAATAAATAAATAAAATAAAAAGGAGTTAGGAAGGGAAGTGAAGGGGCAACCATCACCTTCACATAAGGGACGCGGCGGTCTTGGTGGCTTGTAAGGGGACCACACCCAACTGTACCACTGCAATAGGAAAACATAAAACATTACTCGTTTGCATACATTTAAGAAATAAAATTTTGTAGAATAAATTGTGCTGTCATTGGAATAAGGAAAAATATTTGTTCCATTTGATGGAGAGAAAAAAAGAGGTAAGAAAAAAAAAGGTAGAGTGATAAAGTGATAATTATAATAAATGATGTGATAGAAAAGGAAAACAAATAAATAAAAATAAGAGAAAAGAGAAAATAAATATATATTTTCAAGTAATTTTGGAATAGTGTAATATAAAATAGTATAAATTTATATTTATCTATCATCATTCAATGTTATGTTCAATTATATTAAGTGAGACTTGAAGATGACAACAAGATTTGATACATTGAGTTTGATCTTAAGAATATTGCATTTTGTAATAATATTTATTGTTTATTCTAAATTTTTAGTAAAAGAATTTCTCATAACTCATTCATTATTATTAAAGCAAAAGTTTAATAATTTAGTGTTTGTCACACTATTGTTTGAAAGACGTTAAAATATGAAAAGCAAACATATTATATAAGATATATGTGTTTCGTCTCACAGACGATATAATACTTCACAATTTTTACTTCATTTGATAAGTGAAACCTTCATCAGATGATAAGTGCACACAAATCTTAAGTTTACATTGTACTTAACTAAAACATTCTTTAAACTTGTTATTATGGTGTAAGGAATGCCTTTATTTTCTATCTACCAAGATGATTGGTGCAAAACACAAGTCTACATCAAGATTACTTGAGATATGAGCTACACCTATTTTCTTTCAACAACCATCTTGATACAAGCTTATATAAACTTTGACCTAACTATTTGACTTATACAGTCTATGCTTTTACTTCATTTTGAGTAAAATAACTTCTTGACCTAGCATTGATAAGTAATATCACCTTTGGGATGTTGCTTGAAGAGGAGAGTGGTATTTAGTGTTGCATGAAGCAACTTCAATGCACCTCTCCGTCCACGCTCGACAAATGAAGAAGATGAAGCTAGCCAAGTTCAAAAACTCTCAAAGGTTAGAAAAAGGTTCCTTCTTCCAAGCTTTATATAAAGCTATCTTTTGAAGAAAAAAAAACAAAGACTCGTGATCAAGTGAAAAGAGTCAAAATGCTATCAAATTCATTTTATAACCTTACAAGCTTTGTAAAAAGAAAATTGTTGGGTTCGTTTAACAAATTAGAAAAGAGTACTTACATTTATATACATCCTAAGACGCTAGCACTCTCTAGTGAGAAAATCCATATGATTTTTGTTATCACACCTATGTGTGATCTTTGTGATCACACCTTTATATAAAATTTGTATGTTTATCTAGAAGTGGTTGAGTTCTAAAGAATATTGTATTTTGGTTAAGAGTAACTGTTGTCCAAATAATATTTGATTTTTAATCAAGAGCGGTTGTGTCCAAATAAAACTCATTTTTTAGCTAGGAGTGGTTGATGAATAATACTTGATTTTTAGTTAGGAGTGACTGCTTTGCAAGCAATACTTGATTTTTAGCTAGAAGTGATTATGTTTCAAAAGAATACTTAGTAGGTTAGACAATAGTGGTTGATATCCAAACAATCTTCAGTTTTTAGCCAAAAGTGATTGCATTCCAAACAATAATTGGGGTTTTTTGGTTAGGAGTGATTGAGTTTTCAAATAATAATACTTTGGTTTTATCTAAGAGTGGTTGTATTCCAAATAATACTCAGTTTTCTAGCTTGCAACAGTAGTTTGCAAAGTGAAACTCAATCAATTGACAGAGAAATAGACATAGTCTTTGTTCCTTTCCTTTATCTTTGTCTATTACATATTATTACACCACAATAACAAATGAATGAGAGATTTACAAATCTTTTTTTCTAAAAGATTTTTGATAGACCGTTTGTCAATCTAAAATCATTTTCTGATTGCTTGATATTAAATGACACATTGTGAAAATAAAAGCAAAAAAGTTGCAAAACAAAATTCAACCATTCCTTTTTTTGTTTTGACCTACTATTCACAATTACAAAATCCAAATTACTTAAACTCAACAAAAAAATAAGATGGAATGAATATTTATAGTTAAAGACTTCAAAGCTCATACTGATGAAATATAAAAAAGTATATCGAACGCATGAAAATATTATAACGAAGGAACGAAGACATGTGATGAATTACATATAGACATTGAAAGCTTAAATGACCTAAAAGTATCATAGTAGTAATAATATGAGAATATTATTATTACCTTGAATTATGAAATGAATATATAAAAACTATAAATCAAGGATTCAACAACATAAAAACATATATCATAGTAGTAATAACATGAGAATATTATTATTACCCTGAATTATGAAATGAATATATAAAAACTATAAATCAAGGATTCAATAACATAAAAACATATATGAGTTAATGATAAGATAAAGAACTAAGAATTCAAAAAGTAATGTCTAGATAATATGGAACATGATGATTGGTAAGAATGAAGAATACAAGAACAATAACATAAGAAACAATAACTAACAAAAAGGGAAGGTTGAGAAAACTTATAGTATGAAAGAGCACACAACATTAGAAGTTCATCATCCATCTTCATAAGTGTTTTAAAGAAGTGACCCTTGAATCCAAAGATGTTAAGATAAGATCCAAAGAAAGATAATCACTCTCATAAGTGACAATGCTATCTAAACTCTCTTATTTTCTCATATATTCATAAAGTGATTTACAAAGAAATATGAAAATTCAAATGGTAAAGGAAATTTAAAACTCAAATTTAAATTTTTAGATCTAGATAATGGTTGAGATTCACTAGGTGTATTTTCTACCTTAGTCACATTTTCATGCTTGTCCTTTATTTTCTCTTGGCCAAGATTCCTTAAGGAGGTCTAAGTGATATACTCCCCTTATGGCAACAAAGAAGTGATCTCTAAAGAAAATTTCACTCTTAAATTTAATAGTATTACTGATCGCAGTCATTTCACGAGAAAATTAAAAGAATTCCAGTGTTGATCGCCGAACATAGTGCTAGACCATCTAACACCAAAAAGATGATAATATAGATAAGGGAAAGTTAACCCCAAGTTGTCTCCCAATGAATCTAATAATAAATTCAGACAATCAATATTTAAAAATTTATCTACAGCAAGAAAAGTTAGTAATAATAGTAAATTAAAGAGGGAGGTTTGAGATTATTGAGCAGAAAATTAAAATAGATGATTTAGAAATAATAAAGAGAATAGGTTGACTCTCAAGTTCTTTCACAACAAATTCTTCCTTGGTTTTCTTGAGATTATTATCCTTCAATTCTCTTCATATAGTTGAACTCAATCAAACAGGCATCAATCAAATTCAACAGAATCTTATTAGCAAAACAAGTGTCTACTAATTTATTCAATATCTCACCTCGTTTCTAAGTTTCTACTCAATGAGATGTATACCTTTTTCTCTTTACTAAGCATACAAGAAATTGATTAAAACTAAGCTAATTAACCAAGAACTTCAATTAAAGGAAAAACAATTGAATTCTCAACAAGCATTCAAAAACAACTACCTTTCCAAAAACATAGAATTCAAAAAGACCAATAATAGAGAACAAGACAATGTAAAGAACAAAACTTTATTAAATAGAAACATCACAATTCATGTGAAATCACAAGAGAATCAATCCAAAGAAGTTTAGCCTTCCATGAGGATGACTAAAATACAAAGAAAATAAAACTAGAGTTTATTCTATACAACAGTGTATGTCCTTCATGCCTTCTTCAACATCTATTTATAATCTTCTTTTCTTCAAGAAATTAACTCAGATTTAATTCTCAGATATTGTCTTTGCAATTATCATATATTTCCTTACGTGTCAAAGATTGATTTTGTAAATATCTTCTTTCCAGTAAAGCTATAGATTTTCCATCTCCCAATTTCTTTAAGAATTGCAGAGGATCATCTTTATAGAAAATCTGAATAATATCTTGGAAAAATATTTGATTAGATTTGGAACCCATAGAATATCTGCAAATAATTATAAACAAGAAAAGTAAGAGAATATGCTTAAAATCCAAGTTTAACCAATAGTCTCAATTAAGGTCTAATTAATCCTGATTGAGTAAATCTTATTTAAAACAATGAATTTATTCTCAATTACAGTCTAAGAAAGTCAAGGTTAAATACTCTAAGTGTGAATAAAAATATATTCATCAATTACCACCATCATTTGAAACTCCCAATGAAGTTGATCAAGCTAAACACTAGATTTCATCAGATTTTTGAAAAATCAATCAAGAAATGTAACCAAGTTCATGATTTGGTTGAAGATATCTCAAGATTAAGAGCCTTGGATGTTTCACTCAAACAAATAATTTTGGAAGAGACTAAGAGGATTATACATGGTGTGACTAAGGATATTGTAGAGGCTACCAAGGTCAAAGACAAAGTAATCATTAAAAAGAATGTCATGCTTAAAATCATGAGGATGTTAGGCACTAACATTTGTACAACAAAATTTTTTGACTATGCTTAAGATGTAAGAGGAGTCGTCAACAATATAGCATGCAATTTTTATTATGGTGGTAGTTCAAGTTCTAAAGGAAAACATCAATTTAGAGCAATTCAAAATGTGAACTCAATGATGATGAATTCCACCAACTATGTGTTGTGTTTTTGAACTCCCTTCCTATGTGGAGAATAAATCCAAATGTGTAAATCCCATTTGTCCACTTATTTAAGTGGAGACAACCTGATTCGAATTGTATGTGAAAAATTATCATTATTTAAAATATGGTATCAAACAAAGAGAGAGGGAAGAGAAAACACCATTGTGCTTCTTGCATACTCACTGTAGTTCAATCTTTTGAATTGAAATTCGAGTTCCTTGTTAGATTAAGTTTATTTTTGTAAATCAAGTTTATAACAGACAATTCTTCATTTTTTAGTTGTTCGATCATCAAATAGAGGTACTGAGAGGGACGAAATGTTGTTCTTAGTAAAAACTCTATTTAGACTTTTTCATCTTTTTTATTATTTGTAATTATTATTGTTTAATTTACTTCATATGATTGTATGTAAAGACTACCTTGTTTAATTCATTGATCATAATGTTTGGATGACTTATTATTTTTATCTCTATTTTAAAAACAATATATTAAAAATTTGTGTGTATAATGTGTTCTTATTCTTCTTATTTTCTTTTTGTGCCATATTTTATTGGTGTTTACTAAAGATGCGTGCAAGTTAATAAATTTTATTTTACTCCTTAATACTCCCTTATAGTGTGTTTGGATCGACATTTTGACTGTAATAAGAGACGAAAATACGAGATGATCAACAATTTGTTTCTATTGATTTAAGAGGAAATGGGAGATGATCAACAATTTGTTTCTATTGATTTAAGAGGAAATGAGAGCGAATAATTGAAGGGGAGGGGCAAAGAGAGTCTCTGCTGAAAGAATAGATTTAGAAGAAAAAACGTCATATTTGTCAATTTACATTATTATCCTTATATTTTACACCTGTAATAACTTTACTTTTTACATGCATTAACTTTGGGTTCAACTACCTCTTTCTTTCACTTATGTGCATTAACTTTGGATTCAACTACCACTCATGCCTACTGTATGCATTCACACGGAGATGCTGGAATATGGAGAGACCGCATTAACTTTAACTTTATTATTTTTTATTGTGCATTCACATGCAGAGAGACCACTGATAATGAGAATGTGAAAGACTCTGAAGCTATCTTGTAGAGATTCATAGCTTGGCAGAGGTTCTCATGGAAATGGCAGAATGACCCTCATTGTTGACGGTTTGAAAGTGAATTTGAATTTTTTGTTGTTATAGAGTTGTGTTCAGCATCCAGTGGAGTGCCCATGGAGTGTTGTTGAGCTATTGTTGGAGTGGGTTAAGATTTTGTTCTTCGTTCTTCTGTGCATGTAGGTGGTGGTTCCTTGAATTGCACGACGTGGCGCTACGGTGGGTGTTGGTGCAGGAAGCACAATCATGGAATTTCTGAGTATTTTTTTAGAAGGTATTTATGAGTTCTATTAATATTTTATGTGAATGAAAATTAATTTTGTATTAAATAGTATTTTTTTATAGGATATTTAGTGATTATAAGTACGTAATTAATTTTGAATATGAATAATTTAAGAAATAGGTTGTTTGTATAATTTAATTTAATTAAAAAAATTTAAGAACTTAGAAACATATGAATAATATTTTATATAATAAATTTAGTATTGTATTAAATATTATTTAAATTTATTATAGGGTTAGGTTATTATATAGATTTTTTTATAATATTTATGCGTGAGTATAATTTGTATTGAATATTAAAGAATTATAAATGCGTTTTATTATTGTAATTAAGTTTGAATTAAAAATATTTAAGAATTTAGGAAAACAATCATTTAGTTGAATATTTTTTTTATTGAAATGAATTTGATTTTGTATTAAATTTTATTTATTTAGGTTATTATATAGATTTTTTTACTGATTTAACCTGTTAGTATTTCTTATATAGGCTAAATAGTAATTATAAGAATTAATTTTGAATAATTTAAAGATAATTGCGTGTCTAATTTAATTGAATTAAAAATATTTAAAAAATTAAAAACAATCTTAATTTATTTGAACAATATTTTATACGGATTAATTATTCATAATTCAAAAAATTGGTGTATATATAATTTAATTAAATTAAAAATATTTAAGAATTAAGAAACAAAATTTATTTTTTTCAATAATTTTTTAAGCATATGAATTTAATTTTTTATTAAATTTTATTTAAGTTATAAGTTTAGGTTATTTTATAGGTTTTTTTATGATATATATGTGTGTGAGTATTTTTTTTCTATCTATAGCTATCAGGAGTTATAATAATTTTTTATATGAAGGAATTTAATTTTATATTATAAATATTATTTAAGTGTGTTATAAGTTTAGGTTATTATATATATATATATATATATATAAGTTTATGACAATATTGATGTGCCATTATTTATTGTATAAACTAATTAGTAATTAGAAATGCGTTTTGCCATTGTAATTATTTTGAATAATTTAAAAATTTGTTGTGTATATAATTTAATTGAATTAAAAACACTAAAGAATTGGAAGCCATCTTTATTTAGTTGAATAATATTTTATTTGAATGAATTTAATTTTGTATTAAATATTATTTAAGTTTGTTATAGGTTTGGGTTATTATATAGATTTTTAATCTTGAGTATTTCTTGTATAGGGTTTTATGAGTTATAATTTATATTTATAATTTGTTGTATCATGTTGAAATTAATGAAAATGATTTATTATGGTTTTCTATATGAAAATATATTTTTGACATGGACAAGAATAAGGAGTGGTATGTGTTTTTAAAAGATGCAGACATTGGTATCAATGATGGTGTAGACATGAAAATTATTTCACACCTAGAAGAACAATTAAATTTTCAAACCGAAGTGGCTGCCATGACGATTCTTACCGTCGTAGCATGGATAGTGAATGCCTTCAATATGTCAAATGGGAGGACAAATAGTCTTACGGAGTTACTACCCCCCAAAAAGAGTGTCCTCGGCAAGAGTTAATGTTATACTTGGTCCACACCGAGCGATGTTGCGACATTATTCGAATAGGTTCGAAAACATTTATTCATTTGTGTTATTGATTAAGGGAAACTGGGTATGTGAATGATGCATTTCAATCAACAGTAGAGGAACAAGTGATGAAATTTCTTCACATCATTGGACATAATGTGAAGAACTAAACAATTTCGTTTTTTTTTCATCGGTATGGTGAAACAGCTTCCCGTTATGTTCATAATGTAATGAACGCAATATTGATGTTAAAGGAAGAATTCCTAAAACAACCTTCTGGAATCGAGGTTCAACCTTATATCTTTAACAACAACAAATTTTACCCATACTTTAAGGTATAAATGTATTATGAATATGTCATTATATAACTTTAATTGGTTGTTAAATGAAATCTTATTGTTCATATTTGGATTGGTTAGGGTTATAGATGATACTCATATACGTGTTAAAGTCCCTCGATCAAATGGTTCTCGTTTTCGTGGAAGAAAAGATTGGACAACACAATGTATTTGTGGCTTGTGATTTCGACATGAAATTCACATATATTCTAGCTGGGTGGGAAGGAACAAAATCTAATTCAAGGATTTTGAAGGATGTACTTATACGAGAGGATCTGTTGCTGATACTTGAAGGTGAGTTGGAAAGTCATTTGGCCAAATGTATGTAAAGTACTAAGTTAGTTGTTGCTTGTAACGAGTACAATTTCAATAATTGTAGGAAAATACTACCTCGACGATGTTGGTTTTATGTTAAAGTCCCATATCATGACCCCATATCGTGGTGTTAGATACAATTTAAAAGAGTATCCCAGAAGAGGTCCACAAAATGCACGAGAGTTGTTTAATCATCGTCATTCATCGCTTCAAAATGTAATTGAAGGAACATTTGGTGTGTTGAAAAAATGATTCCCAATTATAGGCAGTGGAACGGAACCGTATTACTCGTTGGATACAATGACAAAAAATAATTCTAACATGTTGTATTCTTCACAACTTTCTTCGCGAAATGGACAACGATCAGGCGATACTTGATGAAGTTGATCGAAAGTTGATGGAACCTAGATGTCGAACCATCTGTTACCCACTCTCGTGAGGATGATTATAAGTTAGGTTTACAAATTAAAGACCGTATAAGTAATGAAATTGTCAACACCTAATTTTGTCCGAATTTACTTAATAATTTTTTAAAATATTAATAATAATAAAAATCTCTTTAGTTAAAATTTTAGATTTTATTCTTATTTTCCTTCATTTTCAAAAAAAAATGTTTATTTTGTTTTTCTTTTATTTTCGTTATTGAATAAAAATATGATTTAATTTTTATCTCTTTCTCATTTTAAGAAAAGTAAAAATAATAAAAGGCAAAAAAAAAAAATATAATCTTCATTTTGTAGGTTTGATTTTATCTCATTCTTATATTTTACCTTCTTTATCAAAATCAATCAAAAAACAAAAAAAAATATTTCATTTTCATATGCAATTTTATTTTACGTTTTCTTTTCTAAAAAATTAAATATTATATAATAAAAAAGGAAAAATTTTGAATTCAGAGGGGCTTCTTTTGCCTAGTGAACTTTTTCTCTACAGATTGCACCATGATTTTTTTAGAAAAACTCCAAATTTGTTTAGAATCCATGTTCAGAATGCAAAGCTGTTTCTGCTGCTGCTGCTCCTACTATGCTCTCTTGCAATGCTTCTGCCTGCAATGCTTCAACCCTTCTGCGATGCTTCCCCCTCTTATGACCGAGACCAACATCACCTTATTTTCACAAAAATGGCCTCTGCACTTCTTCCTCTTCCAGCTAGCAATGCCTTATTTCACCAAAATGGTTCCATCCCTACAAATGCCACCAAGATAGCACTTCAACGGTCATTTTTGACTCCATCTTTTAACCTTATTATCGAAACAACTCCACAACTCATATAACAGTATGGTTTCCCCTTTTAAAAAAAAATCATCTCAAACTCTCAAACGTCTCGGAGATAAGTCACTGTTTTGGCATGAAGCAGAAAAAAAAGAAAGAAGAAGAAGATTAGATTTTCAGAGACTTGAAAGAAAAGCTTCCAAAATACAAGACTTTGGTCGAAATAATTACAAACAACAGGTATGATCATAACTGCTCTGTTTATTGCTTATGCCTTGAATCTATTTGCTTGAATCTGTTCAGTATAAAAAAAAATAATTACAAAGGTATTATCATAGCTGCTCTGTTTATTGCTTCTGCCTTGCTTGCCTTGACATTGTTTGCTTGAATCTGTTCAGTATCAAAAGAAAATAATTACAATGAAAGGTATTATCATAGCTGCTCTATTTATTGCTTCTGTCTTGATATAGGCATGATATAGGCATGGTTGAATCTGTTCAGTATCAAAATCGAATAAGAAAAGTTTCGTTAATCTGCTTAATATATTCCTTTTTAAATGATACGAACCGGAAATCATACCTCGACACTCCCATGGAGTTGGTGTCTTCCAATAGTCAACCAATTTCCTGAAACATCAAACGCAAACCCAAATCAGAAACTAGAATCTTAAAAATATACAGATGTCAAATTCCTCAACTATAAAATACCAAGAGACCAAAAAATCAAGCAAAAGTTTAAGATTAATAACCTTCATTCCTCAAATCGCCACTGATTTTCCTTCACGGCATCCGCAAAGCCCTCTCATCCCTTTTAAAACCTAACGCGAACCAGTTCCACCACTCAAGTCACCTAACACCTCTACCTTCATCTTTGCCTTCGCAACCACCATCGGCGGCGCTCGTCGCCGTTAGCCCCCACGACGCCGCCGTCGACGGCACTTGTTCCGGCAACCACCTCGCACCAACGCTGCCGCCTAGCCCACCGTCACACCAGGTCCCTTTTGTTTGTCTTGGTTTCGTACCCTAATTTAGTTTAAGTGAATGAAACGGGTCTTTAAGAAAAATAAAAAAGGGGAAAGTTTTGTGAGATTGTGAGATGCTGGATTGGGCTTCGGTCCAAAGGTTTTTTTATTTTTTTGAATAAAAAAGTGAACTTTGGATATAGGTAAGGCTTAAAGAAATAATAAGGTGCCACGTGGTATTGGTGTCAATTCTCTTTGGCAAATGATGAGAATGAAGTTATTACGTAGGCTGAAAAAGTTCCTTTAGTTTTTGGCACCAATTGAAATAATTTTGTTTTTAAAAGAAAAACAATCTTTAAATATAAAATAACTTAGGTTTGTTTAGTTATTATTTCATTTTGTTGTTTCTAAAAAAAAGTTTTCTTTTAAATAAAATCTTTTTGTGTTTTACTTTAAAAAAAGAACTTTTGTTTTTAATAATAGAGTCTTTTTTATGTTAAAAAAAAAGAAAGAAAGATTTTTTTTAATAGAATTTTTTTGTGTCTTACTTAAAAAAAAAAAGAATTTTTTTTAATAGAATATTTTTTGTGTTTTAAAAAAAAGGGATTTTGTTTTAAATAGAATTTTTTTTGTGTTTTACTTAAAAAAATTAAAATTAAATTGTTTTTTGTGTGTTTTACTAAAAAATAATAATAAAATGTAGTGTGTTATCAAAATAAATTTTGATTTAAATATCTTAAGGGTCGTTCGCGTCATATGGTATTTATTTCAAAATTATTTCGTTTGGATAATCAAAAGACGTACGCGTCAAGTGATATCTAATACAAAATTTTCTCTCTAAAATTCACGAAAATGTCCAAAATTATTAAGTTTTCAAATATCAAAATTTTCTATAATTGCAAAAATATTTCAAAAATATAAAAAGATATAAACTTTTCAAAATTAAAAAATATCAACAACAAACAACCAATTTTCTACTAAAGAACTACGTAGTCCTGATTTTCTATCACGTATAGAAATACGTAGGAGCAAGGTCGATCCTTGTCGGGTCCTTTAAAATAAAAATCTTTTTTTGTTCTTATTTATTTTTATTTCTATTATTTGGGGAAATAAACATTTTAAAAATACAGTCATTTTACTTATTTAATTAAAGGTACTGTCATAGGACGGGCGTTGTGGGGGTGCTAATACCTTCCCCACACGTAACCGACTCCCGGACTCGAAATCTGATTTTGTAGACCATAGCCTTACTTTTCGGTTTTTTCATAGTTTTCCTAATAAACTATGGTGGCGACTCCTTTTCTAAATTTTCAAAATTATTTTTGTTTTCATTTCGGATCGCCGTCTTTGTCGTGATCCCGGTTGCGACAGAAATGTTGATAGATTATCAGAACAATTAAGATGTTGTAGCAATTTGTATTCGTAATGATAAATTTTCTTGCTTTAAGAATTAATCGGGACTTCATGAATCCGTAATCCAATATTTATGTGTTGTGTTATGGTTGGATAAATTTAGTTTGAAACAGGTACATTATGGATCATGGAAAAGGCATTACTTCCGAGTCTTTTGCCAGTATCCGTGAGTTCACAAAGTAGACCGCAGATATGGACTTTCACCTTTTATCTGCTATGATAGACGAGGCACATCTGGGCAATCAGGTGAATGGATGTTGGACCACCCAAGCTTATAATAACATTGTCATAGCTCTCTGCTAGTTAGAGTGGGTAGGGACGACAAAAAATAATGTCAAGAATAGACAAAAGACTTTGAAAGACATATGGCACGATGTCATGATCTCTTTAGTGGACTTAGTGAATTTTCCTGGAATGAATCCACAAAAGTATTTGACGTTGAGGATGAAGTTTGGGTTGACCTAATTAAGGTAAACACAACACCTTTAACAATTTACATTGTCAATCCTCAATTGATATTTAAGTTTAAGTAATGTACTTGAAAATGTTTATTCCAGGTAAAACCTAGGGCAACTAAGTGGAGGGTTAAACCTATCACACACTATGACCTGATGGAGGAACTATGGGCAGCTGATCGAGCCACTGGCCAAGGAGTTGGCACTGCTTGTCATGTTAGGTGATGTATTGAGTTACAATCTTTTAACGTGGACTTGAAAGAAGACCATATGGAATACGTGCCAGAGCCACCCACATTTCACCAAGAGACTGAGGAAGCTTTTCCATCACCATCACTGGTGGATTCTTACAGTCCAGCTCCCACTCATTCGACACCATCTGCACCTTCTGTCGAAAACTCATCATCACGGGGATCGAAAAGAAAAGCCCCCATGGTGGACTTGATAGATGCCCAATTTGAGACGTTGACGACTAACCTAAAAGAAGTCACTGAAGCCATCAACGTTGACAATTCAAATATAAAAGAATTGTCGACAATTGCACGTGAACACAATGTAATATTTCGTGAACATCTGCACAACATGCGTTGTAACTCATTCTACCAGTACACCGAAAGTGATATTTGGGACATGTTAGTTCAACTTATCATACCCGATGATGCAATTTTGGAACAATGTTACAAATACTTGTATAGTGACCCTTGAAGCGTCTGTTTGGCATGGCCCCAAATCGTCGTCTGACAAAGTTAATGAGTATTATAACTAGGGGCTCATTTTGATTGATGTTGAATATCCTGTTTTAATTGTAATATGAAAACTTTATATGACGTTGTAATTTCTAATCTTCTTTGTGTTGAACATTATCATTTGTTATGTTATTAAGTATTAAATGTTATGTATATATATTGCATAACAATTTAGTTTGTTACTCACATTGTTTCATATGTACACAAAATTACTTAAATGTGTTTGATCTAAAAGGTTTTATGTTTTACTTGTATAGCTATGGCTTCATCTTTTGGAAGCAAACGACATAGAGTTGTCAAGACACGTGGAGGGAAATCTTGACTTTGTGGTGTTGTTACTCTTGGTTATGAGATGGGTGGCATTGAGGACTTGCTAAACCAGACACAATTTTTTAGTGAATGGGACCAAATGATTCAATATGCGACTCAGTATACGAGAGGAAAATTCAGCCACCAAAGGTGATGAGTTTGCCTTGGTTTAGAAAATAAGGGTTTCAATTCAAAATCATCTCTTATTTCAGCATTTGCAAACATTTGTCACGCTCTGACATGCTTACTATGATGACTAGATGGAGGTTTTCTATTCGAACCTCAAGATCACAGCAGATGGTAACCTCCAGAGTGAGGTTAGTAACAAAAAAATAACTATTGCACCTTCTGATTTGATGTCTTTGGCACACCTCCAATACGAAGTCCTGAAAGTCTCATATCCAAACATCCCTAAGCACCTTAACTACGATTGCGAATTAGCATTGAATTCAATGCTTAGACCCGAGTTCCAAGGTCAGAGTCTCAAGAATATAGGTAGCTTGACTGTTGATGATAGGCTACTCCATTACACCTACGTCCATATATTAAGACCACGATCAACAAACTTTGCTCAATTGTTGCAAGAAGACATTTTTATGTTATGGGCCATCAAAAATAATATATTGGTTAATTGGCCTCATTACATTATGCAGCACATGCTCAAATGCAAAGATAATAATATGGCTCTTCCGTATGCCATGCTCATTTCGCACATCTTTAATGTCTTCAGCATCCACTTATCCCGTGAAACATGTGTGCACCTAGTTTGGACAAATTACTTTGGCAAAAAAACATTGCACAAACTAAATACATTTCGTGTTAATGGTATGTGGCAATATGGGATGGTTGATGATGATGATAATGACAAAGATGGTGAAGAGCCACCACAAGCGGACAACCATGTTCAACAACCTGCACCACAAGGACCAGTCCCCCCAGTCCCCCACCATGGTCAGATGTTTAGTTTTCAAGAGTTGCAAGAAGAATTAAATAGCTTGAGGATTCATATCGACCAAGGATTGGATAATTTGAATATGCAAATGGATACCAAGTTGGATCATTTGTAGACACATATGGACACTAGATTGGATCAATTGCAAACTCATATGGACACTACACTTAATCATTTCCAAATGCATGTGGACATGCAATTTGAGGGAGTGGAACAAAGAATGGACAAGGTGTAGAACCAAATTGAACGACTTTCGTAATAACATGTTATGATATTTTTATAAAGATTTTCATTTAATATTAGATGTATTATTATTTTAAGTTATTAACTACTTTTATCTAATTATGTTATATTTATTTATTTTATGAAATTTAGAACTTCGTTCATATCTTTTAAAATAATATGTCTTCCTATTTATTTTTACAATCCAATTTATAAAAAATTGCATGTATCAACAATTTCTAAAAATTTTAATTTTTATATCAAACTCACTTGACGAACCATATTGGAAATAATTTTCTTGTAACAAAGTATATGTCTAATTTATTTTTACAATATAATTTAAAAAAAATTCATGTATCAATAATATTTGAAAATTACAATTTTTATATTACTTGAGAAACTATACCAAAAATTATTTTCTTGTAACACAAAAGTACCATATAAATATAATTAATTAAATTTTATTTCAAATTCATTTTTATCACATAGACAAACTTATATTCTTACAAATTAAAAAAAAATATTTCATCAATGAAACCAAACCAATTACATAAATTTCATTAATTAATTTTTACTCAAACAACAAGTATGTAATTACATATTTTCATCAATAACAAAAAAAAAATTCAATTACAGCAAACAAATTAATTATATTTTATTTTTGTAATCTTACTATTTTATTCAGTTAAAAATATTAAAATATCTATCACACCTATTACATAACTTACAAACTTTCCACTTAAATCTTCTTATCTTTCATTCAATCCAAACAACCCAACTTTCTACACACTTTTATCTCAAATCAACTCAAATTCACTCTTCAATTCAAATAATCTCTTAGGGTCGTTTGCATCAGTAGACAAAAAGGCGAGGATTTATTGTTTGCGAGGAGAGTTACCAATTCTAAGGAATAAAATAATAGAGAGTTACCAATTCTAAGGAATAAAATAATAATAAAAAAATACAGGGAGGGAAAGAATGCGTTCATATTTTTTATTAATATTGATATTATATTATAATAAAATAAATATAATTAATTATATTATATAATATAATAATAATACCTATTAATATTAAATATTATTATTAAAATAATAATAAATTTAAGAAAATTATAAAATAAAAAAATATTAATGAAAATAAAATATTAACAATAAATTTATAAAATTATAATAAAAATAACATATTACAATATTTTTAATTAAAAAATCAAAATATCTATTACTCTTATCACATCATTCTCAAACTTTCCACTCAAATTCCTTAATCCAAACAACCTAACTTTCTACACACTATCATCTCAAATCCACTTAAATATACTTCCTCAAATCCGCTCTCTCAAACAAACATAATCTTAATGAATTATTATTTTGTTATATTTTCCTATCATGCCAATCCTCTTCAAAAATTACCTATTAGAAATTAAAATTGTCAACTAAAAAATAAGAAAGACACTCTCTTTTAATCTGACTTGATTTATTGTTTTTTTTTTTTCACCAAACATAAAAATAATATAGTTTGATCTGACTATAATATCAATTGTGATTACTTAATTTTGATTATGTGTAGATTTATTATTTTCTAAACTCTATTTTGATAAAACTTTTGAAATTACTTTTAATTTATTAAATAATAAAACTATTTGATATATAGAATAAAATAAATAATTATATTATGATCCATCCTTCAAAATGATATTTACATAAAAATAAAAATAAGACAAAAGAATTACTTTTCAGAGTTAATTAATTATGTAATATAAATGTTATCAACATATAATCTATCATAATTAAAATATTTAATATTATAGATTTATATAATATGAAATACTGTAATTTCAATAATGGAATTGTGACTTACGTCAAAATGATGATATTTTATATAAATGTACGGGAAAAAAAATAACATGTATTTGATTCAATTTTATATAATGATTCAGGTTTTTAACTTTTGTGTATAGCAAATGATTTTATATAAATAAAATAGAAAAAAATAAGCTATATCATTATCAAATTCATAATAAATATAACTGAAGATATAAATTATATTTGTATTTAAATTAAAAATTATATTGTTATATATAGTTATTTTAAACATTAATAATTTTCTTTAAGAATATTGAAATTTAATTTACAGATAAAAATAAAAAGGTAAGTAAGAAAAAGTTAAAAAAATAAAGTATACATAAGAAAAAAGGTAGATAATTTGAGATAGTTCATAGATTTTTTTTAATTAATTAGAATATTAGAAATATGAAATATTAAGAAAATCAAGCATATAAGTAAAGATGAGAATTAGTAGTTGAAATTGTCTGATATGTCTAATAGTTTCATATTACTTCGGAATTGAGATAAAAAATAATTTATACAAATTTTTCTCTGTTAACCTACTAAGACGTCTTTTAAGAATAAAACCATAAGTTTCAAAAGTAGACAATATTTCGACGTGGTAGTTGACCCTAATGATGCTCTATATTAACTTGAAATCGAAACATTGTTGTCGTCTTTGAAAATGGAAAAGAGGTTCAAACAACGAGACATCATTCCCTTTAGCCCCTTGTTACAATAACTTGTTTCAATACGTCCAATAGTCTCACAAGCTTAATATTTAAGGTCAAGGACAATTTATATGTTCATTATTTCTTTAATATTCAAGGTCAAGGACAATTTATATGTTTATTATTTCTTTAATCCTGCAAGTCACTTTTTAAGAGGTTCCAAAAGTGAACCCTCTTACACCCGTTGGTCCTAGACTAGGAAATTTGTTTTAGTATGTCTAATAATTGCATATTGCTTAAGAGTCCTCAATCTCTTGGAGTTTCCTTTTTAGCTCCTTAGCCTATTCTAAGATTTTTTTATTTTTTATTTTTTCTACCATGATTTTTATAGTCTTGCTATTGTCTTTTATGTTTTTTCATTTTTCCCTTGCCTAGAACAATCTTGTAAGATTATGATGAGATAGACATATCACAATCGACAAGTGCTTTCCAACTCTTAGATTTTGTGGTCCATCTGCATATTGTTAATTGTAACTCCTTTTGTAGTAACGAAGGATTGCCATATATTTGTCAACATTATTTCACAAGAATTGAAACACCCAACCGACCCCACTACCAAGAAAGCCACCACCCCAACTTTCACTTCGTTGGTCTTCATGTTGAAGTACCATGGAGAATTAGTATTCAGCATGGTGGTAGAAACATGATCAACTCAGGTGAGCAAATATTCTTTGATCCTTATTAGTAAGCTAGAAGGTGTTGATAGAGACCTTTTAATTGAAGAGGTGGATGAGGAATGGTCAGTTGAGGAATGGCTAGAGTAGAGATTTAGAAAGTGGATAAATGAGTGGATTAACAAATATCATTATTATTAGAGGGACTAGTGAGGATCCTGTCTCAACCCTCTTTTCCATGCCACTCTTCTTTTTTGAAGCTTTTTAGAAGTCAATGAGCAGTCCTTCTTGAAGGTAGGTACACTAGCATTCACATGAAATTACTTGTAATCAAAATCCTTTTCGGGAATAATAAAGTTAGTCATGGAAAGTTATAAAAGACACATACAAAAACATAAAAAAAAGGTGATATATAAGAGTGTCTTACCAAAAAAGGGATGTATGATCTTCAAAAAGAGATATGCTAAGGAGACATTGATATACTTTATATTTTCATTAAGGTATATTACTGACTTGAAAGTATAAACTCGTTATAAGTAAATCTCTCTTTAACATTTAACGAACAACTCAACTTTCACATATCGAAAGATTAAATTATTTAAAGACACATTTCTTTCTATCTTAGAAATACACCACTTCATTTCAACAAAAACACACACACACATATATATATATATATATATATATATATTTTCTTAATGCTTATTTTAATATCTATCATTTTAACATATCAATGTTTAAAAAAAATTTCAACTATAATCATATTCTATATTTAAATTTTATTACTTATAATTTATTCTCTTCTATCTTTATTCTAAAGTATCTTTAAGAAAATTGTATTGAAAATAACCTTAAATAACAATTTTAATGTTATGTTATAGATTTGTTGGTTTATAAAAGATATGATAGATAAGTCTATCATTCTTTTTCTTTTTATTTCTTTAAATTTCTAATATATATATATATATATATATATATATATATATATATATATATAATATAATATAATTGTTTCAAATGCTTTAGATACAAATGGAGTGAAGAACAACCCTTAACTTACTAACACACCATAAAACTACACAACAAAATTTTTAAGCTAAGAAAGATTACACTAAATCAAGATCATGTCAAAATTCTTCGTCGTCAGTTCTTTTGTTTTGCAAATCTGCAGCGGTTATGGTTATATATGTTTAATGACAATAAATGCGTCTGATCCTTCTTTAGAACGAGCTCCAATCTCTCCAAAATTAGCTCCTTCTAGATTATGTCATATTGATAATGGATATAACCAGTTGTGCGCCATTTATGTGGAATGAGCAATAGCAATGAAATAAACATTGCTGGGTAACTGTTTTGATATTCAGAGTGTTTGCAACATATTGGAGAAGGACAAATTGGATTTCACAAAAAATAAAACTTCCTTTTGCTTGTGACAGTGAGTAATTTTATTCTCTTCTAAATATGTTTATTGCTTTAGTTTGACACTGATAATGGTGGTAAGGGACACTGTTAAGCTTGTTTAATATAGGTTAGTGTATTCAAATAAAAATATTTTGGTTTGCTGTTGTGTGGTTGATATGCAAACGTGAGAATGAGAGAAACTTTTTCGTGGGATTTTGGTTTTTTTTGGATGTAATTTTGCAAATATGACCACAATTATGATGAGATAGTCTCATTGTTTATAATATTCTCGATTCCAAACATCAATTTTGATTTTAACATATGAATATATAACAAACGTATCTAAGTAGTTAGGAAGTTGTGTTTTTAATGATCTAGTCTTTGCTTTTTGTGGTGTTTCAGCTTGTGCTCGTGGGCCACATCCTTCACTGGCAAGTCCAGAACCACAAAGTCCTGCATAGACTCATTCTTCTTTCACCTCCGTAATATCATCCTGCACCTCCATAGGCACTACCTTTCAGCCCACACCTTATATTTGGATTGGATTGGTCCAATCAGAAATGATGTTTTTTTTTTTGGTTTTAGACTTTTAGATTTGTTTAATTTGAAATATATGGCTGTTTTGCTTTTCCCTTTCTAAATCGGCCCAATCCGAAATTAACAATGATTTTTGAATTGAGAAATGGGATTCAATTCACAATAAAAAATATATCTTCAAATTGTATAATCTGAAACATAATTTTTACTCTAAATTAACTCTTGGATTATAAAATCTAAATGAAATATATGTATTCTGATTGATCCAATCCGAAATTACGGACCCACAATCCGGAAGTCAATCTATAATATAATTTATATTTTTAAATTGTATCATTTGGTACTCTAATATATTATTTTAGATCAAATCTCCTAATTTAGAAGTTTTTTCATATTTTGAATTATATCATTCTGGTAGTTAATTATATAAAATAAAAATCTTTCAAATTGTATAATCTAGTGATATCCCAAATTATATAATCTGAAACAAAAAACTTGAAAATGAAACACTTATCTCAACCTCTCCATAGCCATTCCATTTTAACCATCTCCAACAACCTTCGACCACCACAATGATCACCACACAACCAACTACTATCAGCGACTACCGCACTATCTTCAACACTCACAACCTTTTAGCAATTACACCCACACTGCAATTCCGTCATTTTCTATTTTTATAAAGTTTTCTTCTGTCTTTTTACCAAGGTTACTTTAGACATTTTGTAAAATATGAAGGTGCACGACGATATCATAGAGGTGCAAGAAGAATGCGTCTACTGCATCAACTCCTTCAGTACCTCCAAAGGTGTTTATTAGGTATTCAATTAATTGTTATTAGGTGTTTAGCCTTCTTAACCTCTGAACATTTCTCTCTAAATTAATCACTTATTTCATATAAGTATAATAAGAAATTAAAAAAAAAAACCATTTCATTTTTTTCTCTCTCCTAGTCTATCTTATTTTTCTCTCCTAAAATATAAAAAAGATTGTCTAAATATGTACTATGTCATATTGATTAGATTTTGACTCTTGAGTCAAAATAATTGAAAGCTATGGATGAAAAAAAATAATTTAAAAAAGAGAAAAAGTTAAGGAAATATTTTAAACATTTTAGCTGGAAAAACGTATGCTCAATTTCAGAATAAGGAAAGAGGCTAAGTTTTTTTTTTTTAAATAATTTTCTGAATCTCTTATATGTTGTAAAAAATTATAAGTATACTTTTCAATAATATTTATTAGCTCAAAGTTGAACACAACCTAAATATGATTTTGATGGGTGTAAAACAATAATTAGTTTATATATTGAAATAAAATAAATCTTCAGTATTAGAGTTTGTCTTTATATAAATACTCGTATAGATGCATATAAGTTGCATTATCTGTAGTTAGAGTAAACCAGGCATCTAAGTCGCAAAGGAGCAACTTTTATTTAATAAGCTTTAGAACGTAGCAGAACCATCATATATATATATATATATATATATATATATATATATATTTGCAGTAGACTCGATCTCTCAAGTGTTTTATTATTTATTATATTTTAAAGAAAAGTTAATGCCCACTCTTGATTCTTTTGGCAAAGAATGTCTTTCAAGAAGATCTCATAAGTTTTTTTCTTTTAAGTTTTTTTTTATAAGTCACAATGTTTAAATTCTCTCGCAACAAAGCTTGTTCAAACGTACCTCACTACAAAGAACAAACTGTCGTATATACTCTACTTGATACATTTGATCCTTTCTTGTATGAAGACGTGACAACACTTGAAAAATGAAGAAAGTGTATTGTTGAAGACAGATAAGTACATTGATTGCTTTAGTTAAAAAATTAAATGCACCTCAACATTTATCTTGGATAAACAATGGCTAAATAAGAATACAGTATTATAGCCATGTCATTTTTATATTGATTCTCTATGACCTTTTATGTTGGTTAAAGAATTGACATAAATACAAGCAACATAAAAAGTCTGAACTATCTATGTCGGTTAATAAACCAACATAATAAGTCACACATTCTAACCAACATAGAAAGTTGATGTTTTTTAAAAAAAATGTTTTGTTGCCTTTATTGTTTTTCCTTCATGCATAGTTCAAAAAATCATGCATCTTGCTGAGGAGGCAAATTGAGTTGTAATGGTAAGCGTAGTGATGGTCTTGTGACGGCATTTGTAGTGGTGCTCGTGATGGCGTCTCATGATGACATCTCATAGCAGCCATCTTGAAGCAAGGCCGGATGGAGGTTTCGTCGTTATCTCACGGTGGTGTCCCATAGTGGCAGTCTTGCAATGGTGTGACTATGGTGGGCTCATAGTCATGGAGAAGGAAGAGGAGGAAGGAGAGAAATGATATGTAGAGAAGGATAAAAATTGAGAGAAGGAAAGTGCTTAACAAAACTTTCATTTTGTTAACCTAGAAAAAGAAACTAAGCTATGATGTGAAATCTTTAAGGAAGGGAAAGGTAATGGATGTTTAGTCAAATCTTCATGGATTGGTTTGGTTTTTCTTGGGTAAGGTCCACTATTAGAAAAACAAAAATTACTGACGAGACAAATCTATTAGAAACACAAAAAATCTGTCGATAAATTGATTATATGTAAATTTACCGATAGATTTCTAAGTCCGTCGGTACCAACGGATTTCTGATCCGATCCGGTGGTAATTATCGACGAATTTAGGATAAATCTGTCAATAATTACCAACAGACTTAAAAATCCATCGATAAAATCATTGATAATTATATTTTACCGACGGATAAAGTCTTGTTGATAAAATTTCGTGAGTAATTTAACTTTTTCTTATAGTGGTCGTAATGCTTGGATGAAGGCTATGGTGGTCAAATCTTACAAATTTGTTATGGTTGGTATAAGATCTTGATGTACCGAACTACTTTTTAGGTCAAATATGTTTAAAGTTCAATAACTTAGATAGTCTGATAGAACGTGTGGTTTATCAATGTCTATTTGGTTAGATCATCTAACAATTATTATCTTGTTAGTTGCTATATTAATAATTGTACAATTTTGTTAAACTATTTTGTATAGTTAGTTAAACGATTTTAAATGCTTCTAACTAACTCATATTTGTCTTATAACTACTCTATATAAAAGCTTCTACCTCATTGGTAGATAAGAATGTACTTTTGCATGTCTTCTAATATTATATTGATAACCCCACATAATAATATGTCATGTCTTCTTGTTATACTGTCATCTTTTTTGGCAGAAGGTTCTTCTTTCTTTCTTATCACAATTCACTGTCCCATGGCTCTTTTGCAAAAAAATGGTGTTAGTGGTTGGCTTGTATTAATTTTTCTATCTTGTATTTTGGGATTATGCATTCTTCGGTGTTATGCTCATAATTACAATAATAATGACAATGACTGCTTTGATCAACACTAGGGGGTGTTGGGATTTTTCGTGGTGTAAGCATGCACTAAGAGCCTTTAGCTTTGTTGGTGTTCAATAAGGTGTGGTGTGTGAAATATGGCCCTTGTGCTAGTTATCTCTACTTGTTTGGTTCGATAATGTCACAAGTCTTTCTCTCAGTGCGTACTTTAGCTCAGACCTAATTGTAGAAGACTTTTAGCTCCTTGAGTTGCATGAATGTAGTGGTTTTGCCTTAACTTATTAAGGTTCATCATCGACTTTTTATATAGACTATTCGAAAATGGGCCCAATTTGAGTCTTGGGACCATGTGATGCATGACGACTTTTGGGTTAGGTTTTTTATGCTAAGCGATACCTTTCTGAACTGCTCCATAAAGACCTATAATGAATCCACTTTCTCTTGCCTGATATTGATGAAGGTTGATGCCAGGTGATGTGGTTTACTAGTTGAGAACTATGCTCAAAATTTAGTAGGTATCTAAGTAGTCAATTGAGCAGAGGGAGACAAGTGAACTAACTTAAGACAACTCCCTTCAATGATGTCAGAAGACCTAACACACAATTGTGTCCTCAAATGTCTACAAACTAATTTGAGTGACGTATATCTCAATGTGTTCATTTGGGTCGTTGTGTTGTCATACCTATCCAAAGTAGGGGTTTTCCAATTAATAAGGAGGAAGGCCTCCATGATTCCTTTTACGAAGGGGTGCTAGCGGAAGGATGAGCCAAATTATGTATGGATTGAGATGCAAGGATGAGTTTGTGCCTGCAAGTGGCTATCTGCTTTACAAGCCCCCGAAGGAGAGTGGCATGTTGGATCCCACGAGCTCCTCTGCTTAGGTTTAGAACGTAACAACATTATATTGTTGTCTTCTAACTTCTTCTTCATACAAATGTTCAGATCTAAATGTGTCCATCTCTTTGGTGTTTTTCCTTTTACTTCCTTATGGAGTTCTAGCAATAAAGTCATGTAATCTATATGTTTTTCCTATGGTTCTTAGAGGGAGGCCTTTTGTTTTTCATCATGTTGCATGTAGTAACCTTGTGGTCTTTTAGAAAAGTCTTCTTTGATCTACGGTGAGCACCAAAATGTTCTTACATGGAAAAAATGACATTTTATAAGACCATGTGTTCTCTATTGAATAATCTCACAATGTTTGACAGTTTTCGATTTGCTAACAGTTCTCAATCTCAAAAGTCTTGGTCTAAGAAGCGGTATGCCTACAAAGACACTTTGATGCTCAAATTAATATTTTTAGGATCATAATTAATACAATAATAAATGAAGAATCATATTAGTAGTAAATACTCTAGAGTTGTTGTCTCACTACAAGAAAAACTCAATTTACCCACGGATCTGTATCCGTAGGTAAATTCAGCATTACCCACGAATTATTACCTATGGATTTGTATCTGTAGATATTATCCACATATTTAAGTCAGTAGGTATTACCCACAAACATAGGTTCGTAGATATTACCCACAGATATTGGTACGTAGGTATTACCCACGAACTATTTTCGTGGATAATAACTACAGACCTATGTCCATGGGTAATACCTACGGACATATGTCTGTAAGTAATACTTAGGAACTTATATTTATGCATAAAATTACTATTATCTCTTATTAATGATGTTCATATTGATTTATTAATAATAACATTAGTAAAGGTGAATATTATTAACAATATTAATATTTTTATTGTAACATCCCATATTTTTCATATAATAGGAACTTTATTCGATAAGAATTATATAATAAACCTTAATATAAAAATCAATACATTCATAATGCATTTAAAAATATACTTCTCCACAAACGATCTAATAAAAATATCTTCTTAAAAATTACAAATAAAATAAAATAAAATAAAGCTTCTCCATCAGTTTACTGAGAACTCCCACCACCTGTCAAATCCTCTGCTCCCGTGTAATATACACGATCATCGCAGTTTTAAAAACAAAACAAACAACACACAAAAAGAAGGGTAAGCTAGAGAGTTTTCAAAACAATATATAT
>Ga0099824_1001825_pt1 | contig 30654 bp, 10 predicted proteins | sample SiratrowhiteBW_FD_76837 | JGI IMG/M metagenome (GOLD analysis project Ga0099824, IMG submission 76837) | Root nodule microbial communities of legume samples collected from California, USA - Siratro white BW | ecosystem: Host-associated > Plants > Roots > Nodule | place: USA: California... | reverse complement strand
TATATATATATAAATTAATAAAAATATAGATATTTTTAGAGAAATAATAAAGTTGACATGCGAAAACTTTTACTCTACTAATACCAATTAAATTTAAAAATAAATAAATTAACATAACTACCCATGTTGACAAGTAAAGAGAGATAATATCAATAAAATTGTAGTTTTCTTGTTTAAAAGATGAGGGTTGAACACATCAGAATTTTCTGAGACAAAATGACTTAGGAATTGAAGAGATTAAGACAAAATATCGAAGGGAAAGAAATCCAGAAGATAAAAAGGAACTATACAAGGAGTATGTGTTGATTAAGAAGAAAGTTAGAAGGAATCATAGTTGAGGTACTAGAAATAATTTTGGTAGTTTATTATTTTATAACTGTTTTGTATTGTTGTTAAAATTAGAGAAAATTGTGAATTTTTGAATGATGAAATAATTTCGATAGCATGTGATATTGAGTCTTATAAGATTGATGTGGATTGTAAGAGAATATCTTTCTTTTATTATTTTGATCATATTATAGTTAGAATTAGAGAAAAACAGATATCTGATAATTTTTCAAGGAAATTTTTTTTGACAACATGTGATCTGATGTGTTTGAAATATACGAGAAATATTCAGTTAAGGAAGGAATAACTTTTGGTGACAATACTATTTTGAAATTTTAGATTAAGTTTTTGAAGTATTTTACAAAGAATATGATTTAGAACATTAGAAGAATAAATTTACAATGGATAAATTAAAAAGGGAAATGTAACTTTTATAAATATTTAATTATTGAGGTTAATATTTAGTTAATAGTGATATTTTTAAATTTTACTTAGATGATTGTTTTAATTTTATGGTGTATTTTTTTTTAAATGGAGTGAACATATTTTAATTTTTTATATACAAAATCATATATATGGTTGAATATATTATGATTTGATTTTATTAAGTATAAAAATCATGTGATATTTTAAGTAATACTATTATATGACTTGAGTATAGAAGAAACTAAAGAAATTGACAAAAGAAAGATGATTTATAGTTTAGTTTCGTTAGAAAATTATTCGAAAAGAAGTAGGGGTAATTCACCTATTTTTGTAATATGGTTTTATTTAAATTATTTTTATGCTAACTGGTGCATGATTTTTATGGAGTATATAGAATATTTTTAAAATATGTAATAAATTATAATATTACTTATTCTTTGCAGAATATTTATAATAAATTAATCACGTTGTATTTGGAATAAAAAAAGATAATTATGTTACTTTTAATAATTTGATTTTAAGAAAATAATTAATTGTATTATATGCTTCACTGTATTTTTTTTTAAAGAATTTTAAGTATGAAAATTTGATCATTAAAGAGAATTCATATTTTTTTAAGAATAATACTATATTGTCTATGACTCTGAGTAGAATAGATAAAATCTAATATAAAATTTTACTTTAAATTTTAGTTTTTTGAAAATTAATAAATTATTTAATTTATTAAATAAGTATACATATTAAAAAAATTATATGTGAATTCTATTTTTTATTTTGAAATATTTATATTTATTGTATTTAACTTTGGATTTATTTATTTTCATTGATAATGAATGTAATGATATCGTAAATGAATTCTACGAGACAAAAATAATTTTTTTGTGATCAGTAGTATAAAATATTTGTCTTAAATTTTGTAGTAAAAATTAAAATAAAAATATTTAGATATCCAAAATATAAATTTATTTATTTATTTATATATTTATGTTGGAGATTCTGATTAAAGATAAAATCTTTCAATTTTATAAATAGGTGTAAGTCTTATTTTAGATTATTGAGTTAAGTTTAAATTTAATTTTTTTATAATTTAAAACAAATAAATACAAATAGTAGGAAGTTTCAGATAATTTGATATCTACAAGAAATAATTATTTTAATTACAAAAATTATTTAATATAAGTTTTTCCATGTAAAAGTTAATTTAAAATCACATGAATTGATGTTTGAACATGATTATAGAAAATTTAACTTGAAATCTGAGTGGGCTTCCTATGATGTGGCGGGATGTTCATGAATATGTTTTAATATGTTTTAGTATTCACCGATCATATTTTAAAATAATTTAAATAATTTATTCAGCATTTTTACATTATATACGTCTAAAGACAAATGGTATATTGCAACCCAACTTTTAGAGATTCTTTCCATTTTTCATTTGTCCGTTGTTAAAAGAGATTTTGGTTGCATTTAATTGTTTATTTCAAATTTGAATATAATACTGATTACTACTTTCCATGCAATCCTTTTTTTTTTTAACCTAATTTTCAATAGGATCAAGTAACAATATAGGCAGAAGTTAAGGATTAAAAAAAAGGTCGGAATCTAAAAATATTGGTTGTAAACAAACTATTTTGAATTATATTTTTTATTTAAATGAAAAGAAAAAGAAAAAGAAAAATGTGGTGATCATAACATAATTTAATGCATGTAATAAGGTGCATGCTTTCACATAATGTATCAACGTGCACACTATAAAAAGTTTCCCAATAAATTTTAGACAACAAAGTAGGTAGCTAGGCTTTTTAATGTTGGTCTAATCATATTACCTTGCTGTGCCACCTTTCTAATGGCTTATCACAAAACTTTTAACAAAAAGAAATACTTTTCATATCAAAATTAAAACTTTGAATCCGTAGATCCTTTATTTATTATTTAAAAAATAAAAAACGTTAGGTTTGACGTTTAAAAAATGTATTTTCAAGTTAAAATTATATTTATACATATAGTTTATTTCAAATTTCGTTATCAACTCACAAAATGTCAAAATTCATGTTGTATATAGGATTTGCATTTTTTTTGTTCATTAAATATTATTTGAAAAAATGGTAGGAAGAAAATGAATTTTATTTCTAATTTGTAAAATATTCTGTTGACACATAACGTACTAAGTAAGAAGTATCAGAATCAGAAAATTAATAGTTTTTGTTGTTATGAATAATTTAACTCTCATACATATACATAAGTTATAAACTTAGAAATTCACGAACTTTCTCAAATTTATTTGATAAGAAATTAGTTTGGCCAATAATATTGTAATTATTGTTGACTCAACGAGTGTATAAAACTCGAACTCAATATTTTTACTTATGTCAAATCCAATTTCACTTGGATGAATGAATTATTAATATATCGATAATGTTTAGTTATAAATTCTTGGATGGAAATTTTGTATTAAATGTATATAACTATTTTGATGTGTAACTTTTAAAAATATAACTAAATATTTGTTATAAGTTTACATACTCATAAATATTTAATTAGTTTACTTTTTTAGGTAATTAAAAGTTAACTTTAAACTCAAAACTTTAGCACGGGAATTTGAGCCAATCACCATTCTTTTCAAAATAAGTAATCTCATTATTTATATAGAAATGATTCTACTTATACCAATAGTGTTACTATTTTATTTTTGTTCTTGCTTTTTCTTTTCTTCATTTTCAATCTTCAGTTTGGTTGGAACACATGTAATAATATTTCATGTTCAAGTCAATATTCATAAGGAATAAAGAAGTTATAAATATCTTTTTTTTATTTAGTCTCATTTATCAGTGTTTGACTCGATATTCCATTCTAGTTGGGATCCATGTAATGACAATATTTATAAGAAATAATGAAATTATCAATATGATTATTCTAAAAATGGAATAAGAAAATTATGCATATGATTATTTTTAAATAGTTAATACCTTTTACCTTAAGGTATATTTGTGTTGAACTTTCTTCTCTTTAATAATGGTTTTATAATATTTTACCTTTAATAATTATTAATTACATTATTAAGCTATAATTATGAAGGGTATCAACATAACAAGATGTATCATTTGGTGTCCACATCTCAAATAGGATTTAAGAAGTCAACTTTTGGAATATATTCCAATTTTTTAACATGTTACTTTCAAGAAACTCTTTATTACTCAGTAAAATTCTTTAGAAGTTTTTAAATAGTCAATAGGAGCAGTGAAATAGGATTAAACATTGACATCATTGAAAAAAAATCCAAATTTGATTAATACAAAAGTGTGAATTACTAAAAAGAGGTTGTTTTTGGTTTTGTCCCTCTATACACCTAGTGATGAAGTTTTATGGGCTGACCATACATGTGATGGAACCTGGCAACAAGTCTAAGTTGAAATTAATTGTTTGGGAGGAAATCGATTATGGCTTTGTGGGGTCTCACTTTTGCTTTGTTGACCATCAAAACCCTTTTTCTGGCAAAACAAAGTCCTTGAGAAGTGGCCTAGGATTATAGATAAGGCCAAGGGATATTTCACATTGCTTCATCACAACCATAAGTTTCATCAGTTTTATAATTCTCAAATCTTGATTGTGAAATGAGACTATATCAAGGGTGTGGCTCTTAATCGGTGTAGAGGGCCAAACTAAGGATATGCAAAAATCTTCTTAAATCCCACTAACTTTTCCTTCAAATTTAAAGCATTATCTTTTTCAAATACATTCCTTTACAATAAAACAAATCAAAATCATATTCTCTACTTCCAACTTTTCTTTAGTACGTAATTTGAGATTCTAATACTCATCTCTTCTCCTTAACACACAACTTTCGTATGGTTGAGTGCTTTCTTTATGCTTCAACTTTTCAAGATTTTTAATTCAAGCACTTCGTAAACATTCATGGGGAATGTTTATGCAGATTTTGGCCATACAAAAAGAAAACGAAAAGTTCTATTTATATGAATGTAAATTAATTGAATAAGATTCTGACAGTTTTAATATGTTATTTATTGTCTAATATGATGCTGCAATCTTTTTATAGTTGTACAAAAAAAAAAAATACAGAGAACTTTTTTGATAAAAAAAACATTCACATTGTATAAGCACTGGAGAAAGTCTTCTTTAGATCATCATATTGATGAAGATTGAAATTTTAAACAGCTGATAGCACAAAAGTTAATTGTTATCGATTTTTTTAAGCCATTCAAATAACTTAAACCATTAATTTATTAACGATAATTATAAAATATTTTTAAGTTACTAAATTAAACAATTATATAAATAAATTTAGTTAATTTTATAAATTATAATATCGTGCATAGCACATGTTCATAAATTAGTACATATGTAATTTATTGAGGAGAGGCAAATTAACTTACGATTTTTATTTTATTCTCTTTATAAGATATCATCACTTTTATTTAACATAGACATTTTCTACATGTGAATGTAGTATTTCTTTCTACAATGACATTAATAATGGACAGTCATGACTTAAAACTTCAGAGGACTTGAAGCTAATTTAAAAAGTGAAGTATTTTTTAAATTAATAAATAATTAAAATTATTTTTTAAGTTGTTTGTGATGTAAAATTATCTATTAAATTATCATAATTAATTAATTTTATTTAAAATATATTTTTAATAAATAATAAAACTAATTTGTTTAATCTTTTGTTGAGATATTATTGATTTTAAATAAGATTTTATGTTATTAGTTTAAGTTTTGAAAAACTCGTTTTAATTAAAACAAGTGGTACTGGAATTATTAACATTATTTTATATGCTATATATCTATTTAAAAAAATTTATTTTTTTATATAATTAAGAATGTCAATTCGTTTATCATTTTCTAACCTTATAATTTTATTTTAAGATATTTAATTCTGAAAATAAATATAAGACATCAAGATCTAACAAATTATCATGTTTCAAATATTTTTGAAGGTTTAGGCATTCAAATAACACTCACATGCATTTTCTAATTTTATTTATTTTTATAAATATATCCATAACCCCTTTTTGTGATTTAACAAAAAAATTTAACTCTTCTCTCCTTTTGAAGTTTGAATATTATATTCTAGTTGATATATTTATATATTTTTATATAAAATTAAAAACTATAACATATATAACACTGAATATAAGTTATAAGTATACAAAAGACTAAGTTAGAAAAATAAAACTTGATTGTCAAACCAATGAACTTGATTGTATTATCTTGTCTTAAGTCTCAGGTCTTATTCTATCTTTTTGTCTTTTGGTAAGCCTTTAAATATAATTTATAAATTTTAAATTTGTAATGTTCTTCCTTAAATTTGCACAAATTATTTTGAAATTAATTAAATAATAATAATAATAAATAAAATTATTTTGAGATTAATTCATCAATCTGATATTATTTTTATTTGTTATTGATGCATTCAAAGAGAACAAAAATGAACACAAACTCCAATTCCTCAATCTACTGCTCCAAGTATCCAAATAGAAACACACTGATAATGCAAAATATAGAGTGATAAAACAAATTTGAAATTGAATAATGACCTAAGGACAGTCAAACACTCAAATTAAAACAAATAATAGGAATAAAAGAGTTAAGAAATGAAGAACATAAGTAGAGAAGTCAAATAAATGAAGGAGATAAATAGAAGAGTTAAAAAATGAAAGGACATATAAATAAATGATGTTACTATGTTGAAATAGTAGAAAGAGATATAAAATTGGAAAATTTTAATATTTTGGATTCTTTGACTATTCAGTTTATTTTTTAAAAAATATTATTAATTATTATAAGAAAGTTTCAAAAATATTATATAAATATAAAGTCATTAAAGAATATTTATAATACTTATGTAAACTTAAAATCAATTAAGATATTTAAAATTTTTAGTTAAAAATTAGTTTTAAATGTAGTTTTAAAATTAAATATTTTTTAATTTTATAATGATATATTAATATAAATTTTTTTTAGACCTTTGAGACTTTGAAGCCTAGTTGTTACTTTATCTGCTTGGACTTTGAGTCAGTCATAATAATAGAAGTGTTATCTTCTTTCATGTTAAAGTGTAGAAAATCACCTAACAAAAAACAAAAATAAGAATGGAATGACTATTTGACACACATTAAATCTTTCATCCCATTAATAACACAAAAATATATAATAATGACAATAAATTGTTTAGAAAATATATAATAATATAAATTGTTTAGAAAACTAATTTTAGATTTTGACAATCTATTTTTTCTATATCATGTTTAGATACATGCTACCATAACATAACATATTTATGCATGTAAAAGTTTTTTACCAATTGATATATTTATCTTCATGACGTAATATATAAATATATATATAAAGTTTGAAATCTCATTAATCCTATTACTCCATACTTATATTATAGATTATCAATCGACTAATATATCATGTTATTATTAACATAACGACATATCTTGAATAAAGAGTAAATGTGATCATATATTTCAACCATAACATAATCAAATTTATTCTTGAGTTTATTTCAAAATCAATTTACATCAATAATAAAGGATAAAATCATAAATACATAATATGATAAACAATATATGAAGTTTAAACAAAACAATTAAATTGAAATAATGCTTGAGGTTTGGTTATGTTATTAAGTGGCAACACATAATTTGTGCCACTAAGTTTTTGTTTGAGTAATAAGACACATATTACTTAAATATTACCTAATCACTAGATCAATATATCTAGATGAAAAAAAATTTGATGCAACTCTTTCTTACTTAAGTGATCAATCAATATTGAGCCTTTAAATTTTTAAATTTTTATTAGAAAGATAATCAATATTGACTTTTCATCTTAAAAAGTCATTATATTTTAAAGTTCAACTCAAAATTTTAACTATTCATCATTCAAGTATTCACTTACCACTTCAGTTATAAGAGTTTTAAAAGAAAAAAACTTATTTTGACATTTTTCTCTCAAATTTCAAATCATAACTTAAATGATAAACTCTATTATTTCAACAATCAAAATACTACTTGAACATCACTGGAGCTATTAAGTGATAAAAGTTTGAAAGGAGAAAAACTTATTTTAACATTTTTTTCTAAAATTTCAAATCACAACTTAAACTATTAACTCTATTATTTTAACAATTAAAATAACACTTGAACATCACTCAAGCGATGTTTAAGTTATATATCCAAAACTTACAAAAAAAACTAACAAATTGGTCACATAATTCTCGATAACATAAAATCCTTATTTGTTATAAAATGTTTTAAACATTACAATTCAACCTATTTTCACTATAAAATTCATAATTTTATCATTAATTAAATACATGTACGTAAAACGCTTAAATCCAATAAAAAGCAGCAAAATTTTAGTTCAAATTCTCTTTCCAAACAATTGCTTATTTATTAGAAAAAAAAAAACAACTCTAAATGAAAGAACAAAATCTCTATAAAGGTAGAAAAACTTCAACTAAACACGCAAAACATGTATTAAAAGTCCAACCACCTAAAATAACAAATTTTTTAATTTAAAATAAAAAGAAATTTATTCCAAATGAATTCAATTCAGAGTAAAATGATCAAAGTACAATAAGTGATATTAATAAAAGAAAAATAAATAAAAATTCTCAACTACCTAAAGTTAGATTTCAGAATAATGGGTACGTGGAGAATTTTATGGCAGAGCAGTACAATGCAAAAACGATTAGGTGAACTTGAAATTCGGAGTATTCAACTCAGGAAAGGAATGATAAATGATAAAAGATATGGGTATATATTTTTTTATCGTAAAATTGTTTTAATTTAATTAAATATTTCAAGTTTAATTATTAAATACGTAACTATATTGAGTATCTAGAAAAGAAAAGTTGCGTGTACAAGAATATTATAAAATTGAAATAAGATTATTTTGAATTACAGTTATATGCAACCTGTCAAAAAAGATGGAATATATTAGGTGGGTACGATACAGGTGGCACATGAATTGTCCATTGCCACGTGGCAGCCTTAAGTCCCATATTGTATGAAGAGAAAATGGGAAGGTGAAGTGGTAGTTCTGATGGCTTTAGCCAACCAATTTCATAAATTCTTGCCTTTACGCAATGCACTTATGATTTTGTCAAACTAGCTGTACCATTACAACATCAAATAAATTGCATAGCTGTAAAATTAATTATATTAATAACCCGATCAAATCAATGAATTTATTAAGTTTATTTATTTTTAGCTGGGTAAAATGTAAATAGTTTTTGTTTAAACTTTTTGTTTCATATGAAACTAATTTTTTTTTTATTGCTTGGACATTTTAATGAGTTTTTTTATTGGAATAAATTGGACTTTAGAAAAAAAAGTATATTAATGAAAAGATTATAATATAAAACATTCATTTGTATAATTTAATTACTTAAATATTATTTAAGTGCTATATCATCGCTTAATTTTTTTTAAGTAATACTTAATACTTACATTTATTACTTAATATATTTAAACACACAGTATGAATACTTAATAGACTATATATGTAATTTATGTAAGTTTAGGGTTTGAATGAAAGAAACAGCAAGACATTTTTATCTTTTTTAAAAATATATCTTTGAAGCAGCATGTTTTTACTCAAGAGAAATGATGATATTGTGTATGAATATTGAAATATGATAGATTATGTAATTATGTTGGGATACTTGTGCAATGATTTCTCAAGTATTAACAGAGTGATGATTAAAGTTCTCAGTATTTTAAGAAGGAGTGTATTGTCTGTATAATACTTTATGTGGTGAGAATACTCATTTATAGTGTTGTCACTTAAGTAAGAAAGACACAAATTTACTTATAATATCAAGATGTATATCATTTAAGTAGTACTCAAGTAATGAGATATATTCATAATTAAACAAAGTGAAATCACTTAATCCAGATAATCATGCTCAAGCAATATTTAATATTGTGTTATTGACATACAATGCATGTGATTGATGATATCTTGGTTGATATACTATTAATGAATTATATGCATAATAAGTTATATGAAAGTATGATATGTGTATATTGAAATAAGTTATATACACCATGTTATCTTTGTAATATGTGATCCTTTATGAAATAAGTATGTTGTATTTGAAATATCTTACATGGAATTAAATCTTATGTGCTAATATTAATCATAATAGCTCATTAAATAATATACCACTAATTCACTGTATTGAAACAAATAAGAAGTTGAATGAGAATTAATGATGTATATTTATTAAGAACAAGTCTTTTAAAAAATCTTATATACTAATTATAGATATGTTTATTTGGGATATATCATATGGAATCAAATTTTAAGTATTAATCCTAATCATAATAGTTCATCAAAGAATATATCACTACTTCACTATAAGTTGAAACAAATAAAAATAAGTCTTTTTTAAAAACCTTATATACTAATTATACTCTAAATTGAGAATGTGATTAAGGGTTTTAACATTTTGGTGATCATGTTTTCATTTTTGTTATTCTTTTGATAATATTGTTAAAAAATTCATTTTTGATGATTATATTTTCATTTTCATTGTTTATTAAAAATGTTGTTAAAAAATTCATTTATCTAAATAATAGTTTACTAGTAAGACTTGAATGTTGTGTATTGATAATAATATAATTGAGTTATAATATATATATATATATATATATATATATATATATATATATAATATGTAATATATCTATCATATATTTAAAATTATTTATTATTACATGTATGTGTGCTAATTATTATAATTGTATTTACTACATTATAAATGGAAGTTGAGTTACCCAATAAAAAAGATTATACATTTCTCCAACTAAAATATTAAGTTTAATAAGTGGCATTCTACTAACCACCCCAAATAGAGCTTAAGTTTTTCATTGTACTAAGGTTTTCGTTTCATATTTTTTTTTTCTTTTTCACCGTCAAAAAATATCCTTCATCTAACAAAATAGTAAATTAAAGTGATAAATATCTCGCTCACCCATCCCCACTCACGTAATGTCGTCGTATTAAGATCAAGTGTGTAATTTATACAAAAAGAAAAATTCCAATTTTATAAAAAATTAAATAATATAGAATGTCCATTTCACCCTCACATTACCTTTTAACGTTGAAAGGTTGTCATGCAATTTCTCAAATACCAATTGATTGAAGCCGCTTTATGCAGTGGAAATGTGATATGAAATATTGATCATTTATGATTATTTAGTATAATTAATCACAATATGGAAAATATTTCTTATATGGTAGGATTGGTTTTTGATCTATAATAAACATTATAAATAACTTTAAAATAGTTACTTCTAATTTTTACTGTTCATTTTTTTTTTAATTTTGAAAAAGTGTTTTATTTAATCTTCATTATTCAGTTAATCATACTCTAATTTTGGCTTACGTTGTAAAGATCTATGCAAATTTTGTTTTAACTAAACTTAATTTTCATTTTAGAGATTTGGATAGAATCTCAACCGTTTAATTCAATCGTCCACGAGTCTATGTAAGACTAACACAATCCATATTTAGTTGATAAAATGTATTACTTTTACTTGAATTTTTGAATACATGTAAAATTTGACTATTTTAGCTCAATCTAATCTTATCCTAATTAATGTAGATTTAGTCTGCAAAAATCCTATACAAATTGTGATTAAGATTTGTTGGAAATTTATATTGAATTTGGTTTATTTGGATTGACTCACAATAATATTTGATTAAAGTGACTCAAACACGTTAAATAAAAATATTTGATCTGAATTTTAAATTTTGAACTCAAATTTGGATAAGTTCCATTAAATATGCGTTTTCACTAGGCTTTGGAACTATTCTAGTACCCAAATTTAATCATAATTTTTTGTCCAACCAATGTAGTTTAAATACAGTTCAATTTCGGGTTTATTCAAACTTACTTTATAAAATATAAGGTTTGGACTTTAATTTTTGAACTATTTAATTTAATTCGATCTGGGCAAGATCTAAACTTAACTTATAAAAACTCATGCAATTGGGGTTTGGAAATAATTTCAGAAGCACAAATTAGTTTTGTATTCTTAATAGCACACAAACCACATCGAGTCTACAATCAACCTAATTAACTTGAACTCACCCAATTAATTTATATATTGAAGAAAAATTATTTATTAGAAAATTTAGTTATATAAACAAATTTTTACACGTTATATTTGGCAATTGAAATTTTGGGAGTAATAACGGGTTAACGGGTTCTCAATGGTCCCCCTTAAACTTATACACGGAACTTAAAAGAAAACTCCAACATAAATGATTTGATTATATGATATAATATGAGAAGGGGAAATGAGTATTTTAAGAAATTTGATTGGAAGATATTTTAAACAAGAAAATTCAGAGAAAAAAAAAATAGAGAAAATCATGATGTAGAAGAAATATTGATGTGAAAGAGGAAGGAGTGTTTCCATTGAATGAGGAATATTAGAGAGAGAAGCAATAGAATTCTTACCAACACTATTGATAAAAAAATAACATAGTGCTATATAATACAACATGACAAAACAAAGAATTGTTATTGAACTTATGTGAAAAAATTGTGACCTTATAGAAGATATGGCAATTGAATAAAATTATGGTTTGACTTTTAATGAAGATGTGGAACTTTTTCAACAGCCACGAAAGGACAGCTGCTAATAGCTTATATGATGAATTGTTAGATGAAGAATAGGTTAGTAAATGGTAGGTATAAGTGCAGGGTATCACTCATTCTTCCTTTGTCATCATCATAATTCATAAATCTAAAAATGCAGTTTTCTAGGTTATTTTTTTTCTCTCTCTCATGCTTCCAAAATTGTCCTCTAGCAGCAAATGAAAGAGAGATAATAAGGAATGATGGTGTTGATTTATATATGCAGAATTGGGGTGACCTGTAAAGAAAGTTTTTGTGGTTTATTATTTAACTGGTTTGATTTGAGAAATAAAGAGAAAGTTATGCAATCTAATGTGTTATATTAGTAGAATAATGAATGTTTTTTTGAAGTGATAACTATTTATTTTGGACTTTTTATTATAATAATAATTTATATTTTTCATGTTTAACTTTAATCCTTTTTTTTTTTCTGGTTTTGGTTCTAATCTCTTACTTTGTTTCATTCATAGTATCTAAAACAAAAGTTTTTCATTGAAAAGGTTGTGACTTTATTGCGGAATTCATTGTTCCTTCTTCGGCTTTGACAAAGATGGACTTCTTCTCTTCTCCTGCTTTTGGGCGACATGTTGCTCATTATCAATTCAAACATCAAATCCAACATTCTTCCCTCACCTATTGCTTCTACTGTTATTTTTTAAAATTTAGTGCTAATTTTACTTTTTATTATTTACTTAAGATGCTGTTAATAATTTAATTAGTTATAAATAAATGTAAAATGAATTATTAAGATTATTCAACATATATTTACACTCAGTGTTAATGCATTTAGTTTTTGTTGTTCATACCACAAACGCGCATTTAACTTTTCGTTTTTAGTTAATTCTTCACTATTTTTCTCGTGATTAGTATGAACTAATAATAATAATAAAGAAAAAGAGTTTCCACACGCTTTGACAATTTGCATGAATGTCCTTACTTTGCTAGAATGGGCAGAGCCTTGACGTTGTGAAGAGCGAAATATTTGGCAACAAAATTTACGTTGAAACATTTGCACGTGAACCATCCACCTCTCTAGGATATAAGTGCCTTTCTTTCTTTTCCCTCTCCTTATTATTTTTTTATTTTTATTTTCCATTTGGCTAAGCAACTACCATGAGAATATATGCCTATCATAATAAGAGCCTACTTTATATTAATGGAAAAAATAATCCATCACCCAATTATACCTCTAATGCTTACATAACCAACTACAAAAAATATATATATAAGAAACAAATTGCACAACTCACGAATCCAAAAAAGGGTAAAGAATTTTACCTTTTTGCTAAAAACAATTTCTTTGATATTCATGGATACATAACATATTGTCGCATAAAGAATGATATGCAAGTAGCACTGTTTTTATAATAATAAATATAACTCTTCTCTAATTCTATTATTTTAATGGATACTTTTAAATTAAACATTGTTGGTTTAACAAAATTTATTAATCCAATAATTTACGCGGCATTACTTTTTACAGACATCATTATTTAATATTATTTTTGAATAAAAAAGTTAACAATGAAAATATTTTAAATATCAACATCTGACATTTGAAAGCCTGAAGTTAATTTGCACTTTTTATACACAGCATTTATAAACAATTTATTTAAGCAACTATCCATTATATACTTGGATTTTTCTTAAATAATATAACATCCTAAAATCATGTTAAAATATAGTTAGCATAAATTTGAGAAAATATTTCGTACTTAACTTCACGGTCAGATATGGAACGAGTCAGAATGACAATATTAAATCAAAACAATTTCAAATAATTTCTACACTATTCATAAACAAAATTTATTATTTTTAAAGTAAAAAGCATTTAATAACGTTAAAAGAATTATAATGTAATTCCATTCAAAATCAATTTTGTATGTAAATGTCTAATCAAATTAATACCTATATACTTAGGATAAAGTTACGGGAGGGATACGATTTTGATTCCTCGAAAATACATTAGAAAAGAGAGAAAAACTTGAAAGGTCTATTGACATAAACTTCTAGTTTTTTATTTCAGATTTTAATTATAAAATGACTTCGTTCAAAATCACACACAAACAAAAAGTGGAGTTAGAAAAAAGGAGTAAGCAACAAAAGCAAAAGGATATAAAAATCAGATAAAAAGTGAAGAGTGTAGTTACGTTAAAAGAAGAAACACATAAGCTTACAAATTAGAGAGCAGAAAGTATCCGAAGTGCGAGGAAGTTGTTTCAGAAGTGAAGTGAGGGATGATAAAAGCACATATGAATCATCACATTCATAAATGCTGGAAGAAGGCACATAAATTTTCTCCACATCCAAACACTTGTTTATTTACCTGTTTGGTAGAAGGAAGGAGGAGCAGGATATACTTCAATACAATTTTCCAACTCTATGGGTTTTCACCTTACCATACTGTCTAGGTAACATTAGAATATAATAACAATGTGGTATACAATATCCATAGAAAATTCAAAAAAAAAAAAAAAAAAAAAAAGTTGAGTTGAGTAATTAACACCAAGCAGAGGCCACAGTGAGGGTTCTTCCCATCCACCCAAAGCAAATCCCACCATTTTCTACTTTTACCGTGACTCGGTTGTCACCACCGAGTCGCCCTTTGATTGACTCAGCGACTCGCTGACTCAGTGGTTTCAACCTGAACCCAGCCATGCCCATGCGAGCGCGCCACTTTCCGAACACCTCGCACCTTTCAACGCGGTCCCTTCCTTCGCACGCCACCGTGTTCGCTATCTTCCGACTCAGTCCCTCCTCTATCTTTATTCGCCCCGAGTTATCCCGTGACATCGTCGTCTCCAGCGAGTCAAAGAGCGCGCCGTAATACGCACACGACTCAGCCACGCGAGCCACGAAGGGCGCGGTATTGGTGTTCGCCTCCTGCTCCACCAGCGTCACCACGCGCGGCGACAGCGCCTTCACGCGCCTCAGAAGTTCGTCGCGCGGGTTCTCCGTGGAGACGCTCTCGTCGGGCATTCTGTAAAGCCTGAACGCGAAGTTCACAGCCAGAGGCGCGTCCGCATCGCAACCCAGCGACTCGCGAGTCAACTCGGCGAGTCTCCGAGTCAGCACTTGGAATTCAAAACTTATCCCGAGTTGCTCTGCGAGTCGTCCCAGCATCACGCCCGCGGTACTCATCCTCTCGTCGGCGCCGTTCTCCGCCACGGCGATGATCTTGAGGACGGCCGGGGGCCCCTTCCGCCTCAAGGAGAGCTCGTGGAGAAGGCTCGCGTATTGTTTCCCGTTCCCGATGTCGAAATCCACCACGCAGAGTTTCGCGTTCTCTGATTTATCGTCGAATGCGGATTCGAGGATTGCGATGTTGGCGACCATGAGCGCGACCCTAAAGAAAAGCGAGTGTTCAAATAGCAACTGAGTGGACTCGGCGTGTTCCCTGCTGAACAATTCCGCAACCGGCGGTGGATACTCAACGGGACTCATCCGCGACTTGAGCGCGGAAACCATGCAATTTACGAAGCGTTGATCCGAATTCTGCGATAATCGGGTTAGGATCTGCGTCGCGACGTCGAATCTCCCTTCTGAAATCGCTTTCGCCACCTCCGTTAGGGACTGTTTGGCACTGATGGATTCTGCGGAGGAGTTGGACGACGTCGTAGAGGAAGTGGGCGATGACGACGCGCGTTTGGGCGGAGTGATTAAGTTCTGTATCGTGTGCGACCATTCAGAGGTGGTAACGACTGAAACAGCGTCGCCTTGGTCGTCATCATTGTCTTCTAGAAGCTCCTTTTCCAACTCCTGGAGACGGTGGTCTATTGAGTTCTTCTCCGGTTCGCGGCTCGCGGTTAGCCTAGGGAAATTTGTGTGAGACAGGATCGAACTCGTGACTGGTTGCGCGTTAACGGCGTTAGGGCGAATGTGGTGGAGAAGGGATGCGCCGTAACGGTGCGACGGAAAGGCGGATAATTGAGGCGAGAACGTGGAGAATTGGTTGTGTTGAAAAGTTCTGGGCTTTACGGAACGAAGTTGATAGTTGGGAAGGAGTTGGTTATTGTTGTTGCTAACAAGAAGGTTGTTGCTGTTGTTAAGGTTGTGGGTTTGGAATTCCGCGAGGGTACGTTTCCCCATGAGAGTGGATGTTTGGTGTTGGGCTATGTGGGAGGAGGGTTGAAGCAAAATTGAAGGTTGGGATCGGTAGAGTGGGTGGTGAGCGGTGGCGGGGTGGTTGTTGATGGTGGGTTGAACTGCCATGGATTGAGTAGGGAATCCTGTTGCTCCGCCGTAGAAATCAGAGGGTCCGGCAGCAGGGAACCCCGGCGACGACATCCCAGAACTTCTGGCGAAGAAAATAAGGAAGCGTCTAAAAAGTTAGAACTTTGGAAGAAGGCATGGGACAAAGGCAGATGGGAGAGAGAGAGAGGGTTGAAATGTTGGAGTGATTCTGGTGAATATAAACAGAGGGGATTTTAAATTCGATTAAGAAAGCTAGTGAACCCTTTTCTTTCTTCTATTCCTTTTCTTTTCTCTGCATACCTCTTTTGCACTTCAGATTGCGTGTCCTCACATCACAACCGTTGGACTCCTTCAGATTCCAGATTCCATCTTTTCAACGGACCATGATCAAGTCCACAGGAGCCTAGACGCAGTCCTATCTTATTCAATAATAACAAACTTCAACTCCTGAGTCACAACTTCCTCGGGTAACGCAATTCCAATCCTCACGCGCCCTTCTCTACTTGTCAACATTTCATCACCGAATCATCAATTTCATCATCAAATTACCCTCTCCTGCTATTAACTTTTCACTTGCTAAAAATATTATTTTATACCTTGTAAGGCTTTCGATATTAATATTTTTAAATATTATTTAAAACTCTAGACAGGTTTATAATTATTTTTCTTAATTTAAGTTGGTAACCAATATTTAGAGTCCCCAAAGAATCTTCACTTTTCACATTGCATAAGTGCTTAATTTTTTATGATGCATTTGGTTTGTGTACTGTGGTGGCTAACATGTGTTTCAGTGTTTGTTTTATGTAAAAAAATCAAGATTATTAAAAGTTTATTTGGATTATTTTATTAATTTTTTATTTTGATATTGCAAATCCTTGCATGTTAAAAAGGATTGTTGAGTGAAACTCTTGTCTTTAATATTATGATATTATGTGCGTTCGGAAATCCATTCTAAAAGAAAAAGACATCACATAAATTTCTCTTGAAAAGTGAAAGTTATGATTAAGTACCTTTTACACTACCTAAAAAATTCACATTCCAGCCTAAAAATCAATTTTTTTTTTCTGTAAGAAATCATATATATAATGGTTTCAAGATTATTTTTCCCATGAAAAGTAAATGTGGAATAGATAGACATATTTCGAACGAAGGTGGTACAAATAATTAACATATATGATATAAACAATTAAAAGGTAGTCAAATATTTATTGAACGAAACAAGTAATCATTAATTTTGGGCCATGATTGAGGGGAAAAAATCCTTTACAGATATTAAATTTGTTTGACTCGATAATTGATTGTTTTGTTTAATTTTATAATTTTGAATTTTTTTTAAAACATCTGTTTTAAGAAATAATTCCCCACAAGTTGCGTAATTTTTCCTCCATTAAATGTTTTTTCATGCCTTGTTAATTTAAAATAATTCAAATTCATTTCAAACTTCATTAAAATTTTAAAATTTGATAAATAAAATAAATTTTATGAGCTAAAACTAATTACAGTAATAGATATTGTTAAATTGTATTTTAAAAATCTTATTTTCACATTAATAAAGATAGTATATATTGATTTAAATTATGTATTTTATAACTAGTATTGTAGTCTGTATAAAACACGTAATAAATATTATTTTTATATCTAATATTTATGTAAAATATTTGAAAACAAAACTGTCTCTGTATATACACGATAAAAGTAACAACAAAAATAAAATATGATCTCATATAGAAAGAATTAAAATAATTATAAACATTTTAATGATATAAAATGCAAGATATAGAATGTATTGTTTTAAAATATAGACTAGAAATAATGGTACAAGCTACTGAAAATTATTTTACTAAACAGTACTAGGACTATGTGTGACAAAACTGGTTTAACTATAGTCTTTTTTTGGCATTATATGCAATATTTGGTAGCTAAACATTTGATTGAGTCATTACTTCAAATAGTATTTTTTGAAAACGGTAGTTGTTACTTTTTTTTTATATATATTTCTTCCTTTCTTGTATTTATTGAATTAATGTTTTGTTTTTTTAATATGATGTAAGTTTTATTATAATTTACGAGGCATATATGGCATCTATTCAGTTATATTACTTTTATTTTAAACTTAATTAACAACATTTTAAGATAAATAAGACATGTTACGTCTTACAAGTTATATCTAATTACTTATATAATATTATAATTACTACATAAATATTATTTATTAAAACTACTCCTCATTCACTATCCAATACTACAATAATTATCAATTATGTTACGTCTTAAGATAACTTATTGATGTACTCTTACAAAATCTTTATTTTCTTATTATCTAGTATATTAAATCTATGTGATTTAAATTATTAGTGAAGTTAAAAAATTTATTATTTCAATGAGTATTCTTGTCTAATATTATGATCACAATACCATATATATGTAATAGGTAACAATACCATTTTAGGTATTACACAATATATAGGTATTACACACGATATAAATATACATAATTGTAGGTATCACATTATCTAATAATTATATAATTTTATCTAATTCATATATACATGTACAATTTAATATATGCATGTAAACATATACACATTACATGATCTTGTACAATACCACATACATCTAATACATATATATGTCTTCTCATTATTTAAATAATTATAGTTATTTTTTAAGTATCATATCATATTTTGAGTGATTTGACTTATTACATAAGTTATCTAAGTTCTATAATAATATCTGAAATAACTTAGCTTGTTACATAAGTTATTTAAGTTCTGAAATAATATTTAAATTTTGAATATTCATTACTTAAATAATTGTTAGTCCTTTAAGTCATAAAAACTCTATATAAGAAAGTATTGAATTAAATAATATGAATGGTGTATGTAAAAATTATTCAACAATTGAGTATTACTAATCAATGCTCAAGTAAAATATGAAAAAAATAACAAACTAACAAATTGTAACTCAAAAAATTATAATCCCAAACATCTTCTTATGAAGATATTATTATTATTCTTTGTCTCCTTATTTAGAAAAAATAAATAAATAAATTTAAAGAAATGCTTAGTTTCATCAGTTTTAGATGGTATATATCATTCAATTCACTATAGAGTAAAAAAATTATAGTAAAACAATATAACTAAAATAATTGATCTTAAAAAGATGAAAGGGTTTAAAGTTAATCAAAAAATAAATTTTAAATACCTAAAAGTATATTTTTTTATCCATTAAATTAAATTATATTTAAATGTTTTCATTTTGGACGTTTTATATTTTTATCAACTACTTCAACGTATTATTTTATTAATCACTTGTATAGTTTAGTGAATTAACTTAGCAACTTTTAGCTATGAGCTACTATTGGTACTCAAAACTCAAATATAAGAAAAATGACATTATTTGGTAAACTTAAACATAAGTAATATGTTTGATGCTTTACTTTGTTATCACGTAATGTTATTATTTTTGAAAAATATTGTTTTTGAACTTAAACTATATCTAATAATACGTTTAAAGATAATTTATAAAAAGTGTACTTTCTGATTTTTATAAAATTAAAAATATTAAATGAATTTAACAATAATTCTTAATGAACTTGAAATTTTAAAAAACATTTATATTTAATTATTTTCAGCTAACTAAGAAGCTAATTTGGTCAAACATGGCTTAATAAGTTAAAATAAAATTTCCATCCAGTAAAATAATAGAAATGAAACAAGATGTGAAACTGGTTTAAGTTACATTGACATCTAGATTTTGATAAGATTGTACAGAAAGAAAATTATTTTCTTTTTGCACCAACTCTTTCATTTATTTAAACGTTATCCTACAGACATCTTTTATATATTACACTACATTCTTAATTATTTTAAAAAAGATTACATTATATTTCTCCGTTGAAAAGATTGTTGTGAAATGTTAAAAGGGTAAAAATAGTTGTATAGAGGTACAAATCCTCAAAGTTAAGAGTGCAATTTACTCTTTAACTTTTATTATTAATTATAAATTTTAAAGACGGTAATAAACCATAAAAGAAATTATTAAAAAGAACTATACAATCAATTAATTAGAAATTATAATGTCCCCTTTAATTTAGGCTTAATACTATTTGTTAAATACAATTTGTTTTGGAAATCGTACAAGTATCATTTAACATTTAATTCTCAAGCATACCTCGTTTTTTCATAAACTTTATGTTTGCCAATGTAACGATCTACAGTAATGTTTAATCTATTAAGGTGTTTTGTAAGAAACCCATTTCAGTTTGTTAGGACTATCATCATTTCGGTGACGACGTTGCTTTCATACGTTGATGTTTTTCTTTTTTTTTGATAGTTATTTGACCGCGCCTCATCTACTTTATAAAATTATTTTAATTATATCAAATGTTTGTACGTGAGTTATGGACACTCAAGGTATCTTTCATCGAATTTTTCCAAGAAAATAATTAAATCGTTTTTTTGTGCTTTCCACCATGCTACATTTTTAAACCATTGAATTAGACGACACTTATTGAAATTTTGTGAAATTACACAAAATCTCATATTTTATATATGAAAAATATATTCACCTTCATTTTTTTCTTAATAATTTAAAATTATTATAGTTAGAAATAATATTGGTTAAAATATTTATTGTACTTGAACTTAGATCCATATTATATGCTAGAGCGAGTAAATAATTTTTTCAAATATTATATGTTAAAATATATATATTTTTTAAAATGAAGTAAATAGACTATAATTGAGTTTGTAGTTATTTATTATTGTAGTTTGGTGAATGTGGATAGGTGAGAGTTTGATAATATTTGATACGATAGATTAAATTAATTTTACTAAAATAGATAATTGATAAGTAATATAATATTTACTTTGATTATAATTTGATCATATTTATAAATGACGAAGTAAGAACTTTTCTTATGAATGTTATAAAAAAATTTAAAAATCAGCTGGAACGATTTAAAAATAGTGAGTTAGTGAGCTTTCAAACATAATTAAATGTTTTGCTCATAATGATATATTTTGGCCTGATGATCATGATTCAGTAATTAGACTTAATCGATGATCATGATTCCATACTCTTTAAATGGAACGATTTTGTGTCAAATTACAAAAACATATATTTTAAAGTTTTATATGAAATTAACAATGTTAATGTGAATACCAGGGTTTAACATCTCAAACCAAAATTAATCCAAATTGTAATATTATTCTGATAACACCTTTTAAAAAATCAGAATTCAAAACGACTTAATATTTTTAAAATAAATCACAAGACCTAAATATATTAAATTCACGTTACTAAATAAAACATTCAAACTTATTTGATATAAAGATCTTCACTAATAAAATTGTATGATGGACTCAAGATATTTTACCTTAAATGCTTAATAGTACTAACATTCAATTTTTTCTAATTAAGAAGCCTTAACTAAACATTTTTTTTTAATATTTATAGTGAAACAATCTATTATAATATTGTAATTAGATCTTTATAATTAGGAGTCTATTATAACTAATTTCCACTTTATTTCTTTATTTTTGTCATTGGTTATGTGAATATTATTATGTTAATAAGATATATTTTTTTATAATCGAGACATTGATTCGATCATAGTTTGATACACATTTATTATTAGATAACGTATTCTTTAATTATAAAAATAAAATATTATTATTAATCTTCTTTACTTTATCACGTCATCGTAGAATCAACAAATAATTTATTAATATAGTGTCTCTCAAGCTTAAACATGAACACAAAGTCTAATAAGCTAGATATATTCATTTATTATTTGAAAATAGTCTATCAACACATATCTCTCATACTCAAACGCAAGTAAAGTCCATTAAAATATTGCTGTAAATATAATGTATAGTTCATAACCTTTCTTAGTGTTGACATAAAGTCTACTAAACAATCCTTTATTTACAAACAATCCCAAAGACAATTGAATCTAGCAAGTCCAACATCTCAATATAATGTTATTCTCGCCTCGTAAACCTAAATTTTATATTCCTGTCTCCATGAAAGATTTTAGTTCCATTTCTCCATGTAATTACTCTGTAATTTTTCTTTTTCTAAAATACTTGGGGATTGACTGAAAATTCTACTTCTCAATGCATTTCCTAAAAGCAATATACTTTTGTAATTTCCTTTTTTTTTTGTGTTAAAAATTTTGCCAAGAGGCTTTATAAAAAGTATAATTTATGTAACAAATATTTACATGTAACAGCTTAAAAGTAAAATTATGCATAATGAAATGATATTTTGTAGTTTTCTTTTATTAATTCATTTAAATATTTCTTTAAAAACAAAATAATGACAGCCAATGACGAACATCAACTCCCATAAATTATAATTTAATTTTTGTTTGTTTGTTTAAAATGTTACTTAATTCGATGATAGAGTAAATATAAAAGACAAAGACTATTTTCTAAGAGATATTTATAATTTATTAATTTGAAACTTTGGTAAATTTTTGGTGAACAAATTCCCCGTCATGTTTAACATGAATATGAAGACGTGAGGGAGCGTGTGAGAGGCGCGTGGGAAATTTGTAGAAGGAATAATAATGTGTTGTGTTGTACTTGTGAGAATGAAGATGAATGGGTGTTTGTGTTATGAACCAATTCTAAAAGTGCACACATTCAGTTCAATCCACGACAGTCAAAAAGTCCCCAAGCCAATCACGTGGACCAATCAAAAGACGCGGTCAGGAGAGCTTTCTGTACCGCCAGGTTGCTTTAACATATCTCCAATCTATTCTAAATTCCAGTTTCTGTTGCTTACCGACACCAACCAGTTACTTCTGATACTTGCTTCTCTGTTTCCCTCCCACACACTATTGGGCAAAACATTACAATAAATAATTAACCAAAAATTTTGTCACCTACACAACTATTTTAACTACAGCACCAAATCAACCTAAATATATTGTTTTAGTTTAATGATTTAATAAGTCGTTTTGAAATAAAAAATTGAGAACAAGTTTTGTTTGTTACGATAATTTTGTCTCACCTAAATAAAATCATTTTTATAATGAAATTTCTAATCTCTTTACGAAATTATATGTCCTACGTTTTTTTTCCTGAGAGAATACGCGGAATTATTATTATTATTCCTTTCATTGTAGTATTTGCTTTGACTTAGATTATGATTCAAATTAATTTTTATCAAAAACAGCTATACTCAATTTAAAATTTTTAAATAAAAAATTAAGCCTTAACAACTAGAGTATCTTAAAGTAATTAAAGAGTATATTCTTTCTAAAACTTTGACCTAAAACTTTTATTTGATGATTTCCGTTTGAACGTTGATTGCATATGGCTGTAGGTAGGTCTTAATGTGAAATTATGCGCAGCATAGTTTTGAAGTTAAGCTCCTTCTCTGAACACATTCGCCCCTTATTCGAAGTGCACTCTCAGAAAAATCCCTACTCTTGTCATAATTCCTAAATAAAAACATTGAGGCCACACTTTTCTTCAACCTCCTTGTCGCGATCGTCAACGTCATTTTTCAATGCATTACAACCTCTTTCTATAATGTACGAAAATTAATATAAATAGGAAAATTGGATAACTTATTTTCATAAAATTTTATCTCTTTACCACCATCATCATTTATGATTTTTTTAAGATAAATAAATTGAAATTTTTGTTGGTTTTTAGAGTTGGAAGAAGCAGGATGAATTTCAGAAATAGAAAAAGAACTTTATACTCATTTAGATTTGTGAATATGTAAGGCTAAGTCTATTTATTTTTAACAATGTAATTAGATTCTGTATATGAGGTAATATCGATTAGAATTTTAAGATAATCAGGAGTTAAGATTTAGGTCAAAATATTTTTTCATTGAGAGAAATTATTTAACATTCAAATATAACAACTAAAACACATAATATGTAATGGTCATTATTATATTATGTTTGTTTAAAATATTGTTTCTATATTATTTTAGATGTATAATAACATTCTAAAAATAATATGCATAAAATTAAGCATTCTATTAATTATAATTATGATTCATTAACATACAATAATCCTTTAAATTAAAGTATTTCAAAATTCTATCTTGAGAATTCTACTAAAACACAATTACAAAATATCTTCAAATTGTTTTTTAAATTTAACTTATCCCTAAAAGTACCACTCATTCCAAATGATCCTCCATAGATCCATCTGCAACATCATTTGCTCTCGTGACAAAAACACGATCATTGTAGACAAATATCAAAACACAAGTACAACAAAACAAAGGGTAAACTAACTAAATTTTTAATTATTCTGAGTATTTCAATTCAAGCACAAAGATTAACACCACTTAAGTCTTTCATTTAGTTACATGCACCATCACAATATAAGACACTAACACACTACAAACTTGACTTGTGCATTGAATAAACCCCGAGATATGCACCTGTCATACATCTCCAAACTATGAAACCACATAGCTTTCACACAAATGAATCATCAATCATGTATGACAGGGTTAGTCTTAAGACTTTCCTGACCAACTATGTTTCAAGCTGCAGTCACCAGTTCAGACCTCCTTCGACTCTCACCACCTAGTAATGATAATCTATTTGATTCATATTACTAATATAGTCGGGATATCAATAGTTATTTATATGGTCCTTAGACAATGCACTTTCTAACTGACCGAGGCACGAGTGTTTCCTTTCCTGAAAACACTATGACTAGATCTTGACCAACACATGAACACTTTATCAATTTTAGAACATAATCTAAATCTCTTCTCATGTAATCATTTTCTTTTCAATCTTAATCTCAACCTCAAATCTCGTAATTTAAAGAAAACACTAAATTATCAATAAATTTAAATTTTTCAATTAATCTATTCAAATAAATAAATACATCACATTACAAAAGGATCAAACAATCAAAACTAAAAGTTCAAAAAAAGTTTATTCTTTTTTTTAGGGTTTAGCTTGGGCGAAAATCTAGTTTGAGCGAAAATTATTGCTTGGGCAAAAATAGTCCAGAGAGCATACTTGCTCCAGAGCCATTCTTGCCTGGCGACTATACCCTTGTTTGGGCGAGACTGCCTTCTCGCCTAGGTGAAATTGGACCCGAGAGCACCTCTCAGGTTTCCAAGAGACTTCGCCTGGGCGAGATTGTCTAGTCTGGGTGACAAATACAGAAAAACCAGCAGTATCCACTACCTCAAAGTTACCATGCATGCCTCAGATGACTAAATTGGGCGAAAATCAACCCACATACACAATGAATGATCTACCCTAGCACAAATTATCTATTCAACAGATCAACATACCATCAATGTTTACAGAACAACGTCATACATGCAAGAACAGACATCAATAAAAAAAATTAAATCTCAATTTCAGACTTGCAAAAACCTTCACATATGAATTTCACAAACCCTAAACCTATCAAACTCTAACCTATGATCACACCCAAGTCAGACAAAAATGGAGGTCAGCTTCCCTTACCTGAATTGCAGTTGAAATTCTCTCTAACAATCCCAATAGCCTAAGGTCCTCAAGAACTCGAATCTGCATCAAAGGACCTCTGATCAACGATCAGCCTAGTACACTAAGAAACAGAGCTCACAAAGGCACCGTCTGATGGCTCAGAGGCCACATACAAGCTCAGTAAGCATAGGAAAGCGAAAACCTAAAACTGGCTCTAAGGGAAGGGGTAGAAAATGAACTTACTCTATTGGAGATTTTGATCGGGTAGACTTGTTGTGTTCTCCGCTACGAGTCCAACGGTGGGCTCTGCTAGAGAAACTGATGGAAGACAGACGCAAAGTCTTAGAGAGAAGTCAGATAAAAGGGAGGTTAGGGGTTTTTAGAGAGATGATGACTCAAATGGGAATGAGACTTGACTATTAACTTTTCCTATAAATATGTGTTTTCAGTTTAATAATAAAATAATTAGATGCTCATTCCATTTTTACCACTTCTACTCAAATGATAGATTTTCTAGGTTGTTACATATAAGTCATTATTTAGTTATTTTTTATGATATGAGAAGTGAGAAACTTATGTGTTGGGGTGAAAATGGAGGTTTCCTCCATGAGAAGGTTTGCCTCAGACTTATTTTTGCTCAACTAAAAGTATAATAATGTTGAAATGCCCAAAGCGGTGCAATTTTAACTTAAGGTATGACGATGATGATACGACTCAAGATGATGCAATTTTTGCTTAAGTGAAATTTTTTTTGCTCAAGCAAAAAATGTTTTAAAAAATAATTAGCTTAAGCAAAAATGTTTAGATCAAGCGAAGATAATGTAGTAGAAAGAGAATCAATTCAGATTAATTTTTGGTCAAACAATTAGAGTATTGCATGAGCGATAATTAGCTAGAATTGTTAGGTGTTTTCTTAGACTTCTATCAAGGTAAAATTAAAATGTTATTGGATAGTTATGTCCTCGTACTTTTATGTATATGATGCAAGGTCGAGTAGAATCATGATTGGTATCCATAATTTAGTGATTGAGTCTGACACCAAGTAGAACAAGGAGTTGATACTTATAATTTACTAAGATGGTGGATAAATTGTTTGTACTTGATGAGGTACAATTCCCATTTAGTGTGGTGAGTTATGCTATAACTAATTTAAGATCTTAATAGACACCATGTAGAATTGAGACTATAAAGAGGTAGAGGTAGACGGGATAGTGTAAGTAATAGTCTTATCAAAGTATATTTAATTCATTTTAAGTCTTTGAGTCTACAATCCTAGACTTGAAAAGTTAGGATAAGTTTAAGATGTCCAAATATAAATAGAAGTTTCAAATGTACAATTAATTTTCTCTCAAATTCTCATTAATTGATGTTTTAATGTGCATGATTTAAATAATAAAACTAAGTTATATCAATAAAATGAGTGTTTGTATTTATTACACACATTCAAACAAATTTATGATTTATGCTTTATGTTAGGAATACATGATCAAATTTGTGTTTTCAATTAAATTCATATTATACATGCATCATTCACAATTATTTTAATCCATAGTATCACATCATAATAAGTGAACTAAATAATATAATACAATTTGAAAATGTTGTTTAAAAAAAAAGTATATCAAGAAAAAATGGATTTTTTTTCTTTCTTATTCTCACTTAAGTGGAAATATCTAACTTGAGTAATAAGAAAACAATAAAGTCAGATACCAAAACTTTGTCTCTTTATGTAGTAACTCATGAAGCAATTTAAAATATTTGAAAAACACACCAAACAAATTTTTCTATTATTTTTAATATTTTTAACAAATTCAAAAATACCTAAATACACACATCTATTCTCACAAAATTCATGTTCCAATAATCCAACCCAAAATAATAATTCAAAAATCAATATAGATTAAATCCTCAATTCAAAACATACATCAATTCAATAATAATAAATTAGATCATTCTACAAAGTTTCACAACTTAAGTAAAAGTTTTCTATTTACACGTGTAAAGTTTCAATGAAACCAATCATGATCAAAGTAATATACAAAATTATTATCAAATTCCTAGTTTATACATATATACACAGCCATCAATTTCAGATTCAACTCAACCATAAACATAAAACAATATACAATACTTCATTAAATATAACTTCTCTTACTTTGAAAATTATTTCCACTCCAAAAAATAGTTAGAAAGTGTTGAAAAAACACCAAAATTCTAAAGACTTAAATAACATAGCGAAATAAAACCAAATTTCATTCAAAAGTTAAACTATTTGAGATAACCAGATTTCTCAATTAACCAACCCAATAATAAATTAAAATACTATTAAAAAAAGAAATAAAAAAATTAGAGTAAAAATACACTTACTCAAAATTTAATGTTATTTTAATAGAATTCATCATTTATACACTAATTATTGTAGAGTACAATATAATTTAAAATAAATATGAGAGTTAAAGTGAAAAAGAACTTAAAAAAAAGAAGAAATGGTAAGAAGAATGAAAGAAAATAAAAAAAGAATGGATTAAACCTACGACAATAAGATCGAAAGACTAAATTTTATAAAAATATATATATAAAATAATAAATTATATTTTAATGTAAAAGAAAATGTTAATAACTTATACATTATCATTTAACTACATGATGGTTATAGTAATTACTTTGCAAATTATATTAATAATAACGTTTTATTACTTTATAGCACACTTACATTATATATCTATGAAATCTATACGTAAGGTAAACATTTATTTTTGATGAACATGGTAACTATGATCTCATACATAATAATTTGGATAATTATTTTGGTGTGCATATTTTTATATACTTTTATCTTTACGGTTTTAATAATAGTTATTTTAGTGTGATAACAGTTTTTTATTATTTAAAAAGTAGACAAAACAGCGTCATCAAATTTCCCACTAGTATGCTTAAAAGGGTTAGAATTTAATAAAATCCAATTCTGGGTATTTATATTTAGTATGTGACAATATTTGAAATAGATTTTTTCTACAAAATATACGTGAGGATCGAAAAATAATTGTCGTCTTGGATATAAATAAAAAAAATTAAGGAAAATTTACACAACTTCAAAATTTATGTGAAGATGTTTTCCTTTTGAAATATTATCAATAAGAAATAAGAAATGTTTTCCTTTTGAAATATTATCAATAAGAAATAAGATTTGTTGAATTCAGTTGCATGTATAAAAAATTACATAAAAAATAAATAGTTGATATAATCAATAATTATTTTGTGTGTGTGTGTATATATATATATATATATATATATATATAATCTTCATAAACAATCAACTAGTGAACTTAAATAAAGTAATTAAATTATTTGATTTATTTTATTGTTTGATTGATTTAAGTTTTTCTTGAACTATTTTATGAAAATGTTACGATTTTTTTTTAATTTAATGATTTCATATAATAAATAATATATAAAAAAATTACATAGTTACGTTAATTTTGACATGTTTTATCGTAATTAATTAATTAATTAAATTATTTAAAATAATCAATTATTTAATAACAGTTATTTACAAATTATTACCATATTAATTCTTTAATGCGCCTCTTTATTTTGCTTTTGCTAGAAAAAGTATCATTAGCCTAGATAATAAAATACTTCGGTATAAACTATCACTATTCAATTTTTATGAATGAAAAAATATCGATTCACGTGTTTCGTGTTTTTTTAAAACATTAAATAATAAAAAGACACACTATATTTTTAATTTTCCACATATAATTATTAATTTGTAAGAAAGAAAATAATTTTTATGAGACTCAGTGAGTAATTTATTGGCAAATTTAGAAGAATAAACAAAACTATTATTAATTCACAATAATCTACAGAGAAGAATAAAGGAAAATATTAACTGAATTCGCAATGGCAACGGTAAGAAATTGTGTGGGTATTGATGTCATTAAATTTCTTCACGAGGGACAATAATGTAAAAGTGGACTAGTTACCGTTGAAACCATTTCGTTCATATAAAGTTGTGGCTTTTGCTTATATGTAGTTTAAAAGTGATCAACAAATAAAAAAAATACAGAGAAAGAAAGCAAGAACGAATTGTTAGAGAAAGAAACAGTTAACCCAGAAATCGAAGAAAGGAGTTAATTTGTAAGTTTTCCTTTTCGCTTTGTTGTGAGATTTTGATTGTATTTGCGCGCATGTTTGTAGGAAGGTTTATTTAACTTCTCCTAGTGTGAAAGAAATCTTGTTTCATTTTTTTTTTCTCTGGTTAGGTTAGAAGAAGGAAATGTGAGGGTTTTTTGGATTTTTGAAATTTTGGGTTTGTTTTTGGTTTTGGAAATTTGAAATCTTGAATGGGGTTTTCTTGTTCTTTTAGTCGAACGTATGTTTTCAGGGCTTGTCCGGTTCCATCCGACTGAGCATTTGAATCCAAGAATAACTTGAAATATAGGGATTCAGTTTAAGGACCTTAATGGAGCATGGTAGTTTTTTTTTTTTTTTTTTTTTTTTTTTTTTTTTTTTTTTTTTTTTTTTTTTTTTTTTTTTTTTTTTTTTTTTTTTTTTTTTTTTT
>Ga0099824_1001824_pt1 | contig 30654 bp, 12 predicted proteins | sample SiratrowhiteBW_FD_76837 | JGI IMG/M metagenome (GOLD analysis project Ga0099824, IMG submission 76837) | Root nodule microbial communities of legume samples collected from California, USA - Siratro white BW | ecosystem: Host-associated > Plants > Roots > Nodule | place: USA: California... | reverse complement strand
TATATATATATATATATATATATATATATATATATATATATATATATATATGTGTGTGTGTGTGTGTGTGTGTGTGTGGAAATTAATCAAATATATATAATGAATATAAAATTTATATGTTTTATTTTATTTTTATAATTTTTTCGAAAACTACCATTTTATTTATATTATTACATTCTTTAAATTACTTACACTTCATGATAAAAATCATCTACTCCTATTATTTAACTTTTATTACTTTTTATTTTTCAAAAATACAAAATACAAGAAGTGTTATTTTTCCCTGCTTAATAATAATAGGAGTCTCAAATAGAGTAGTTTGACCATTTTGCCAGAGAATAACTGAGATAATTCGTAGATTGTAAATACATAATATATTTTGATCTTCTTCATTTGAATAGTTGTGCAATCCCGAGTTGTCAAATGAAACTAGTTTAGGGTTATTAATTTTAACTAGTTTTTAAGGTTGTTGAGATTTATTGTAAGAGATATTAGCCTATTTAAACATATAATAAAATAAACCTTGACCTTTTATACAAATTCATTCAAATCTTTCCGTAAAAGATAATTGAGTATATTATCTTAACAAATATTTTAAAGTCTAATTAAATTAATAAATATTGAAACTATGGGTGAAAGAAGCTGATCTAAATAATTGTAAATAAAAATTGTGAATTTATTCATAACTAAATATATATATATATATATATTTAATTCTCATTCTTGTTTGATCTCTACATTGAGTAGAAATGAGAAAATTGATAAACATATTGGGTTGAAAATAATATCATTTTCTTATATAGGTCAGGATTAGTTCTCATTCTTATTTGATTTCGTGGTATTTCTTTCCTTAATTTTTCCCAGCAATTGAGGTGATCAGAAAAATTAAAATCAATTATTTTACATAATCAATTAAAAAAATATCCTTAGTTATATTAAAAAAATATCCTTAGTTATATTTTAATGTAGATTGAAAGGAGACTAATTTAAATGAAAAACAGGAAGATCAAAGTATAACATAAAAAAATAGAAAGGACCAAACAAGAAAGTAGAATCCTAAACAGTTAAATCTACATATAAAAGTTACAAAATAACTATATAAAAAAGAAATAAATTTATATAATCTGTTTTGGAAAGTAAAGGAATTTTTTATTTTTTTTACACTTTGCATGAATGGTCATTTTAAATAATATAATTTTATATAAAGTGTCAACAAAAAAATCTGTGATAAGGAAGTAGTTGTTAGAAAGTAGTTTACCTGTAATTTGTGGTGAAAGAGATGAAACAATTAGTTATCTATTTTTTTCTGCACAAGGTAACTTATTGAATATGGAATATATGTAACGGGTGGTCTTGGGGTGAGTAGAATAATACATCACAACCGGCCCGAAAATTTCATTTTCATCAATTTAGCACATCTGAGTTTGATGATTTTGGAGATAGGATATAGAAGGACTGAGTAGATAGTTGTTGATAATGCAATTATTTTTAGGAATGCTAGAGTAAATACATATGAGGTATTTAGCAGGATAAAGGTAAAATTGTAGGCTTCGTTATATCGCAAGTTTATTAAAATTAGATTCTCATATTATTCATATTGATGTTTATATACATACGTTTGGATTAAAATTGTGGTCAAACAATATAAGAAATGAGGTAAGAGTAACAGTGTCGTTGCTTTAAAGAAGGATAAAAAGATATTGCAAACAAGTCAACTAATGGAGGGAGTCATTAATTTTATTGCATGTTGATACTTAGACTTGTTTGTTTTTTGCATATTACCACTTAATAATGAATATCATTATCCAAGTTACACAAAGGAAGCAAGACTAGGAAAGTGCCTAAGTGAAATACAAAATGCTGCACAAATGAATGTTTTTGAAGCTCGAGATTAATGAGCATATAATGAAAAAATATTTCAATTTTTAAATTAAATATATATTTATAAAAAATTATGTGGAAATGGAAATGAAATATTTTCCCGTAAGAATGTAAAAGGTAAAAGGTATTAATACTTTTGTAATATTCAAATTATATATTTTGAAATATCTTTATATATAATATTAATAGCTTGCCATATTATATAAGCGTAAAGTAAAGACGTGTTATTTTATGTGGCCTCAATTCAGGATGCCAGAAGTCTTATAAAGCTGCATATTCAATTATGCATAAGAATTTTGATGGATACTGGAATTCAATCTTCATTTATTCAGTATGACACTTTGGAATGACAATAACCCTAATAATGGACTTAAATTATGACTATTTTGCAAATTTATTTAATATAAATTTAGTTTCAATTGTACAAGTTTGGAAAAAATATTTTATTTTTTACGTTTTATATCAATATTTTTGTCTATTAATTCTTTATAATTTAATTTCCATTACTATATAAGAAAATTCTAAATATTCGGGAGGCCACCTCTCTAATCCTCGCCACGTTTAGCAATTGGAAAAATGTATAATACAATATATTTTTATTTTAAAATTGAGATTTAAAATATAAATAATGAGATATATCATTCTAGAAGATTTAAGCTTTTCTACAAGCATGAGTGAATCTGTTCCCGCAACTTATGGTCATTCCAGCACCTTCCCCTTTCTTTCACTTTTTCATCGAAATGTGAAAAAGAAAAAGGTCGAAACGATACCAAAATGAGCTTTTAAACATGTTCTTTGATTAGACAAAAATAATAAAATATTTTGAGAGATTTTTATAAATTTTGTTGGTTATTTTAATGTGCAGAAAGACTGACAAAGATAAGGGATGTGTAGGGAGACAAGACCTCTCGTTCAATCCTTTTTGTTTGATTATTTATTATTATTATTTTTAAATCAAAATATAATATATTATAAATGTAAATTTCATTTTATTAAGTTAATCTTGTAAATTAAGTTTAAATTTTAATTTTATAAAATGGTAGGAGAACATATTAAAAGGCTATCTTAACATTAACATATCATATCATTTGGTGTGGAATTTTTTTTATCCATTTGATGTCTTGTCTTGTTAAAGTGTTCAATTGGATAATCATAGAAAAATGTACAATAGAGACATTCTAATAGTATTAAGCCTTATTACATTTCTTCTTACAGAGAGTTTTATGTTCCTTTCTTGAAATTTAACTTTTTCTTATATTTTAAAGTAGTCTTAAATATTGATGCGTTTTTGGAAGTCTATACTTAATTGACGAGAATTATAAGATTGATCACGTGAGGAAAAATAGAAAATAGTATATTTGATAAATACTACAAACTATCTTACATCCAAGTTTGGAAAATTTAATATTTTTTAATGGAAAATGTAAAAGATGAAGATAAAGTTATAAAACATATGACTGAAAAGATGATGATGAAATTTGATAAATATTGGAGTTATATAGTGTTTTTTTTTTTTTAGTGTAATTTTAGACCCAAGTTAGAAACATTTTACTGTAAAAGAGTTTATCCTTTTGGGAAGTAAAGTTGGAAAAGATAATGGAAAAATTATACATGCTTTTTATCTCAATATTTTACCAAGTCCAACTTCAGATGTTATAAAGTGTAAGCATAGTGATCTTACATCCTCATCAACATTCTCATCAACTTCACCAAGCGAAAGCCCTTTTTGTGTGAGTTATTTACTTTGTTCTTTGACTTATCATATTAAAAAAAATTTTAAAAATGCAAATTTCAAGCTTTTGACAAAACAGGAAGAAATCAACTTGATATATATTTAGATGAGCCAACATTATATTTTTTTTTATAAAATATATGGATATTCTTGAATGGTGGAAGAATAAAGTGACATTTAACATTTTTCGAATCTTTCATTGATGGTTAAGGACTTATTAAGTATCCTGATTAATACAGTTGCATCTGAATTCCTATTTAGTATTGACTTGAGGATTTTTTATAAATATAGAAATCAAAAAAATGTAAAAGTAATTATTTATACTTCTAATTAGAAGCATGATTTTTTATCATAAGTCTTCAATTTAAATTTAATTAACTTTTTATTTTATAAACATTTTTTTATATTCTAACTTTTTTTTTTTCAATTTCATGTGATATTAAAGATGACAAAGAAAGTGACAAAAATGGAATATTGAAATGAACTTACTATAAGAGTGTTTATAATTTTATCCTGAAACTTAATAACTTCAATTTCAACAAATACTATATTATGTTCGATTCTTGATGTCTTTAACTTTATTTTGTTTTATGTTTAATTTGATATTGTTCACGACTTTAATTTCATTTTACTTTATGATTAATTTGGTTAAAGTATGTTATGTTGAATTATTGATAACTAAATTTTACTGTGATTTACGATTCCTTGAAGTATTGTTCATATTTACTTAATTTTATTAGGAATTAAATCTTGTTTAATTAAAATAATAAAATTTGATTCAATTTTATTGATGTCCCTTACATTTTTATTATCCAAAAAGTAATGTCAATAACTATAAAAAAAAAACATAGGTGCAAAACAAAAAGGAAGTGAAAAAAAAACTGGATTTTTTAAAATAAGATATTAAAAAATTATGGCCAAACCCCAATTTATCAACCTATCTTATGACGAGGTAAATTACGAATTTCAACTCGTATAACTTAAACCGACTAAAAAATGGGTTTAGCCAAAATGTATCAAATCAGCGTTTTGCTACCTCTAAAATTGAGTTAGACAAAATATATATATAAAAAAAAATCCATTTTGATGGAACCAATTTGATTGACCTAAATAGATACTAGTACATCTTTTTTAAAAAATAATTATATTTAAAAAATAAAATAACAGTATTTTTTAAATCATATATTATAATATATATATATATATATATATATATACATATATATCAAATAGTTATATTTAAAATTCAAACTAATATAGTTTTAAAAAAATATTTAAATTTAATTATTTTTTTAAATGGAGTAAAATTCCTATTAATTTAATATAAGATTGAAAAATTACAACTCCTTTAACCTACTAGTTGAATCGGTTCAATAAATTATTTTCTAAATAATCTATTAGGTTGCAAAAGACCACGACCACCAATTTAATAGTTTTAAGGAAGAAAATCATTAGGGTATCTCTTTTACAAGTTACATTTATTTTAAAAAATATTACCACTCGTTTTTTCAGTGACGGTCCTTGTAACTGTAATCAAAAAGCGTGTTCATAGTTATTTTTGCACGTAAGTTATTTACACACAAAAAAAAAAAAAGTATTTTTATTCAGTGAACCATTTCAGTTACATATGTAAGAGAAAAAAATGACACGCGCTTATATAACCAATATTTAATTGTTAAAGAATGAATTATAAATGAGTTACATAATGACTTTTACAAATTAAATAAGATTTCGAGTTATCTCATAATTTTTAAAAAGTTAGGCATAAAAATATCTTCATCAAATAAACAGATCACATTTAAACTTTTTTATTGGCAAGTTAGTTAAATCTAAACCCTATCAAACCTAATCTAATTATATTTGCTTATTCCTAAGTGCCAAACACTTTATGCCCTATGTTCAATCTAAATTAAATTGTTTCGTTAATTTAACAAAAGTCGGTTTCATCTGGTTTTTCAACAACCTCCTATGTAAGAGGAGAATATATCAAATAATTGACATTGTTAATGTAATAATGTGATTTTTAATAGGATTTTTTTTAAATAAAGCACATTAATATTCAAGTTATTTAATAAAAGAATTTTGCTTTATAAAAAAATTATTCTTCGAGTCTTTCGAGTAAACAAATTTCCTGAGTATTGGTTTCAAATATAAAACAACTTGACCTAATTTTCTCTTATTTAATAAGACTATTTTTTAAACATCCTTCACTGAAATTTTATATTTAATCATTTTTTGTTTTATTCTTTAAATTAAACTGAAGAAAAAGGATAGTTCAAAAAAAAAAAAGGAGTTTCATTTTCAAATGAAACTATAGTACTATTAAATATCATTGACTAACTCTTTTATATGGTGAGAATAATTTTTTTCTCTTATGCTCGGGACCAACAAAATTAAAAATGAAAAAAAAAAATTATTTTATCACTGTTTTTTCCGTTTAAACTTTAATTTTTTTTTTTTCATGTCATACGTTATTCTTTTCACTCTCAATTACAAGACTCAACTATCTAATTTATTAAGACTAAAATGACTAATTTAATTAATAAAATTTATCGATACTTATTTTATTTTAAATATTTGTTAATAGAATGTGTCATCTTTGTGATAGCCAATGATCATGTCTATGTCAATTCTCATTTTACTCACACTTTGCATATTGTTAATTTAGAATCATTTATTTCTTTCTATTCTACAATTGAAATGTCTTTATCGATCCTTGAAAAACGAAAGCACCTCTACCATTTATTTCAACCAAATAAAGGTTGGTAGTAATAATAAGAACTGATGTCATGATGGCCTCATCCATCATTAATTATCATAGGAATTATTTCATATTCTACAGATTAATATTAGTTTGCAAAGTTTATCACAGAAATTTTCAGTTTAATTAGCTCTCGTTGCAAATTCTACATATTCGTAATATTAAACGCATACAAAAATTGATTTCCCCAATAATTTTACTCAATATAAACAGAGTTAAGAGACATGTAATTGATATATAAAAACGTTAATTATTATTTTCAGTTAAAAAAACTATTATTTATTAAACTCAAACACAAGTAAGCAAATTATCATATATCATAGGATTAAATATGAACTATTTTTTTTTATTTAATAATACCATTCTTAAAATATCACTATTTAATTGTGATTTTTAATCATTTTTTATTCATAATATAAAGTTTATATGAAGGACCATTGAAAATTAACTGACTTTCTTTTCCCTTTTTTACTTCATTAATGACTTCGGTGTAAAAAACTGGCTTTCTTAATTAGTTTTAAAATATTTACTTTTATATTTGAATGGACGGTTGGATTTGGTCTTTTTATAAGAATGGTCTTATATTAATTATTTTTATTTTTATAAATTTTTTTAAATTTAAGAAATAATAAGTGAATTAGATTAATATCTTAATAAACATTTTGTTTTCCATCCATGTTAATTATGTTAATCAAGATCAATCCACTCATCCTTTTTTTTACCTTTCACTATTATGTTTCTTTAGTTGATGGTTATAATAAAATTAAATAGATTTTTGGTATTTTAAAAATTAACTTTTTCGTTTATTTTGTATATATTTTGTACTAACTAATAATTATAATTATTTTTTATTCTAATAAAATTGTAGTATAATTTTCTATTTTACTTATTTCTTTTCTGTCTAATCAAATAAATATATGGGTAAATTATTTAGACATTATCGAACGGAGTAAGTGTATAGTAGAAAAAAAATGTGTTTATAAAATTTTAACTATGACTGATATTAGAATCAATGACTCAAATTTTTGCGAATCCACATTTTATGAAGCATATACAAAATTCAAGTCTTAAATCTAGTTAGGTAATTCTCTGTCTCTGTATGTCAAACTTCTAATGCATACCTAAATTCTATCAACAACAAAACAAAATCGTATTTGGTAAGTTGCCTAAATTGATTAAATTATTATACAAAACACATCATTATTATTAGTTAATATTTCATAATTCGCTCAATTCATTACATAATATTCAATTTTATAACACTTCAAAAAATAAGTAAAGGTATATAGACACACATATTTATAATACTTATCATTCAAGTTTTGAATATTATAAATATAGGAACAACAATTCACAAAACAATATACACAAAAACTTATATAAATTAAATTCACAAAACAATATACACAAAAACTTATATAAATTAAAAAAATAACAATGAAAGAGCTATTAATCAATTGTTGATACATTTATTAACATATGTATCGTCACATGTTGTACCAAATACAATCACAACATACATGCAAGAAAGAACTAATATTATAATTATAAAAAATTTAACATTTATAACACACATGTATATACAATCCATGACCACATTTACAAATCAAACATCAATATTTTTTCTCTTACATTTAACGCTTTTGGAAAACTAGTACTAAATACATTCTAATAGAAACTAACAACTGACCAATACCAAGCATATTAGTATATATCTTGAAAACTCTTATTTTTGGGTGGTACACTAAACTATTACAAAATATGATGCAAGACATTCTTCTGCTTCTTACCACGTGATAGTCTTAATCTATCTGACTTGATTAATAGTAAAGTTATGATACCTTAATGAGTCTCGTGTTTAGTACTTGATTCTTGAAGGACCATGATACCTTCTTAGTCATTCTTGTCATAACACACATAAAAAAGGACACAATATATCTATATACATCTCATATATGAATATCACAACCTTGAATACATATAAACTTCATCATAGAAATGTCATTTGAGAGACTAAATTTTGTTTGAGAGAAAATCGTAACAAAAATAATGGTCATTATCTTCTTTATTCTCGCTTGAAAGAGAATCCCTTCGTTTAGACAATAATGCTTTCATTTAAGTGGTTATTAATTAAGCGAGAAAATAAAATAATAGACTTACTGTTGAGAAACTCACACTATAAATACAGGAATGAACGGAAATGAACGAAGATGAAGAAAATAAAGAATACAAGATTTAACGAGGTTCGACAATTTGTCTACGTCCTCAAAAGTGTTTGAGCAGCTGTGTTTTGTTATTAGAGAGATCAACCACAAGGGTTACAATTACAAATGATTATATAAATAACCCTAAACAAGGTACAACCAAAATATCCCTACACTCCTGGCCCAGCCCACAAAGCCTATAACTTTCCCTATTGGTATTATGAGCCATACTAACAAATCTCCACCTTGACGAATATACGCCCTCCTAGAAGATATACAATCCGGAAGTATCAAACACATAGTGGGTTGGACTACCATGCTTTTCTAGCAACTATAAACATTCAATAAATCCAAGCAATGCTTGAACTTGTCTGTGGTAACTGGCTTAGTTAACATGTCAGCTGCATTCTCCGCAGTACCAATCTTCTGCAATAGTATCTCACCAGATGCAATCAACTCTCTGATCTTGTGAAATCTCATATCAACATGCTTTGTTATAGCATGATATATCTGATTCTTTGCTAAATAAATAACACTCTGACTGTCATAATGCAACTGAACTCCACCTTGTTGAACACCCAATTCATTTACTAACCCAGTAAGCCACAAAGCTTCTTTTGCAGCCTCTACTATTGTCATGTATTCAGCTTCAGTGGTAGATAATGCAACAATAGACTGGATAGTTGACTTCCAACATACAGATCCTCTACTGATAGTAAAAACATACCCAGTTGTCGACCTTTTATTATCCAAATCACCTGTATAATCTAAATCCACATATTCAACTAGCAAAGGATCACCCTGCTTTGATTACCAAACACAATGTCATGCCCCACAGTACCTCTCAAGACCAGAAAATTCATTTGACTGCCTCCCAATGTTGCCTATCTGGTTTAGACATGTACTTGCTAACTTGACTAACAACATGAGCTAAATCAGGGCGAGTACATACCATTGCATACATTAAGCAGCCAACAACACTAGCATAAGGAACCTCTGCAACCTCCTTATCTGTCTTAGGGCACTGGTTTGAACTGAGCTTAAAGTGATTTGCCAATGGAGTGCTCACAGGCTTTGCACTGCTCATTCCAAATCTGTCTAGTACCTTCTCAACATAACCTCGCTGAGATAACCACAATTTCTTTGAGCTTTTTTCCCTTTGCAACACCTAAGTCTTTCATATCAAATTCCTAACTCAATAAAGCTTTCAAACCAACAACATTATCCAAATTCTTCGCAACAATCAACATATTCAAACCAACAACATCATCCAAATTCTTCGCAGCAATCAACATATCATCAACATACAGTAGCATAAAAATAAAAGAACCATCATCAAGGCTCTTTACATAAACACAACAATCATACTCACAACTCTTGTAGCCAATCTGAATCATGTAGGAGTCAAACCGTTTATACCATTGCCTTGGAGACTGTTTTAATCCATACAAAGATTTCTTCAACCTACAAACCAAATGCTCATGTCCAGGTTGAGAAAAACCCTCTGGTTGTTACATATAAATCTGTTCCTCTAAATCACCATGCAAGAAAGCAATTTTAACATTCATCTGCTCTAAATGCAAATCTCAGGTAGCTACTAATGCAAGTACTGCCCTGATAGAAGTGTGTTTAACCACAAGAGAAAAAATCTCAACTACTAATGTAAGTACTGCCCTGATAGAAGTGTGTTCTCATCATAATCTATCCCTTTCTTCTGTGAAAATCCTTTTGCTACTAGGCGAGCCTTGAACTTTTCTTATATGTTGTTCAACTTTCTCATTCTTACCCAATGTGGGACTTAGACTCACACTTGAATACCTAAAAATCTCTCCCTACCGCCATACCCAATGTGAGACTTAGACTCACATTTGAATACCTAAAAATCTCCCCCTACCGCCATTCACACACTTATACGGGACATGCTTGCCTGAAACCTTCATCAGCCCAAGCCGCAATCCATCGGCTCTGATACCACTTTGCTAGAAGAATCCAAGGGGGGAAACACCGGGGAGATCAACAAGAATGAGATAAGAGTCAACCCATATAAGGGAATAACACCACCTTCAACCCAAAACCTTAAGACATTAGGTCTATAGGTCTTCTTTCTTATATGTTGCTCAATTTTCTCATTCCTACCCAATGTGTGACTTAGACTCAGACTTGAATGCTTAACACATTTTAAATTGTTTCATTTTAACTAAACTTTCAATTTAAAACCATTTTTCCACCACTTGCTAATCAAATTTCACACTTTTAATTCAACTAAATTCATATCAATTAACTTATTAATTAACAAAATATCTAAATAGCAACTCCAAATAAATTAATCGAATGTTTAAATAACAATTCCAAATATCCTCAAACCAAAACTAAATCAAAATAACATTAAAATAGTTTAACTCAAACATAAACATAAGGATTTTCATAAACCCAATGTTCTTAATCACTACCAAAAAAACCCTTCCACGGAATGATCCGTGGGTAACATCTTAATTTTTTTTTATTATTTATGATTAAAATTTATACTAGGACATTTGAATGTTGAAGGGAGTCTTTGACCACTGCACATTGGGTATTATCCACGGACATAAGTCGGTGGGTATTACTCACGGACATATGTAGGTATTACCTACGAAATAGTTTATGGGTAATACCTACAGACCAATATTCGTAGGTAATACCTATGGATCTGTGTCCGTGGATAATATCTACGAACCTAATCCGTGGGTAATGCTGAATTTATTCACGGATACAGATCCATAGGTAAATTGAATTTTTCTTGAAGTGAATTAGGTACACATATATAATATCACTAAATAATTCTCAAATTTGTACCACAAACGTTTCATTCACATAGATATGTCATAAGATTTGAACTTTCAAATGTAATGAATCAAGTTAACTTCCTCTACCTTATTTCTTATCAACTCTTCACAAAAGTAATTTAAAACAAAAAAAAAAAGCCAGAAAAGTCCAAAATTATTCCTAAGAGATCTAAAATCCAATTAGTTTAAATTATACTAAACTCTGTCTTCTAAATCGTGTATTATGATCAATAAAAGAAAAACGAAAATGATCTCGTAATTTTATAGAAAAGTCATATTTTATAGAGTTTATGAAAATATCAATACTTTTAAAAATAAAAAAATTATTTTATATTATATAATTTTAATTTTAAGAATAAAGTATTCACTTTTCATTTTAAGTTAAATTTTGTAGACTTATAAAACATGTGGCTACAGTAAAAGAAATTGCTGTTTTAATACTCAACATCAATTAATAGATTACAAATGGAATTAGACCACAGAGGTGTTAGATGCAGAATTAAGACAAAAGCAACGATAATGAAAATATATGAGCTCTGACAATGTATTATACAGCAACTATTAATTTGTATTATTGCATAAGTAATATACTTTTAGTTTGAAGTCAATATAATTAATAATGTTTTTTTATAATATACTTCATAAAGTATCTTTGATGTTTTGTCGTTTTTGAGAACAGAATATACAAATCAAAGGTATGTTTAAGTTTAAGGAAACATAATTACTTCTCATTATTTTTTTCTCTACATATTATTTGAGTGTGACAAGGATATAATAAAACAAACGTGTAATTGTTTTTCTTCTAGTCTTGTTATAGTTCAGAAAAAGACAATATATATAATTATTGAGTTGCATGTATTCATTAATCTCATATCATATATGAACAGGGAACTAAAATTAAATTTTTATTTTATAAAATTAAAGATGTTATCAAAATTATTATTATTATTATTATTATTATTATTATTATTATTATTATTATTATTATTATTATTATTATTATTATTATTACTAGTAGTATAACAAATCCTAAAAAATGGTGCCGGGCCTAAATTTAAATTTGAGAATCAAATACGTATGATGTTTGTATAAAAAAAGATTATCCTTAATTTAATGCGTACAAATAATAGTGACTATGTCATTATTTTGCTTTCACATTAATTTTTTAACAAGAGTATTTAAATTTTATATACGTGCTTTTTATTTTTGGAATTAGTGACTATTTTATTTTTAAATGCTTATATTTTTTATTTTGTAAAATGGATTTTTTTTAAGAGGAATTGATAATATTTTTGTTTCAACTTTAGAAGAAGAGTACATACCTTGGTTCTACATATTTACCAATACGAAAAATTTAGAGTTGTGTAATTCTGTTGTAAAAAAATCCGCTAACTTGGTAGCATTCTTTGAATTAGAGTACTTGAGAAAAAAAAAAAAAAAGAGAGAGTAGATTTTTGGTTTTAAAAATGAAGTGGGGATTGTGAAGAAATCACATTTTATTTTATTTATTTTTCTCAAAACATAATATTATTACACTAATAAGAAGTGTATTTTCTTAGAAAATTTTAATTTATGAATATTCGGAATGTCATATATAACCGTATCTCCAGGACAAATACAAAATAACTAGCAAAGCATGGGTTTCAAATCAATCCTTTTTTATTTAAAAAAAAATTACGTAATCTTTATTTTAGATGTAAAAAAACAAAGACAGCTACAACAAGAAAATATAATTTCAGAAAGAATATTTTTGAACAAGAGTGTAAAACACTTAGTTTTGTTTTTAGCTGATTCACCGGACACATCAACATTGAACCGTTATTATAAGCCAACAATTAAAAAAAATAAGATTGATGCTGAATTTTAATGTTTTTTTTCTTAAGATTGGGAAATAATTTTCTACTAATTTTAATAAAAAATAAACGAAATATAAAATGTTAACTTAGTTTTTTACATAAATGGGTTTTGGAAAGTTCAATTGTCGACTAATAAAAATAGTACTAAAAAGATAATTTCATTGGATTTTATATTGAATTGGGTTGATATTAATTATAATTAATGTTATCAAACTGTTAAAACTAAACGATTTGGCCCAACTAATCAAACGGAAAAAGAGTGTTCCAGAAACTCATTTTTACCATTTGAAATCTACTTTCTTAAAACACATTTTTATTTTCTTAGCATTTTAAAAAGTATTTTTCAAAACAAGAAAACGAAAAAAGTATTCCAAAAATATTTTCAAAAATTTTAAAAAAATAAAATATTTCCTTAAACACTTCTATTTTTCACATAATGTATTTTTCTTAACATATTCAATTTTCTTAATACTATAAAAACTTATTTATAAAAAATATTTTGTTTTTTTTAACATTTTAGAAATTACTTTCCATGAAACAATAAAGGGAAGCAAAGATAAATAACTAACTAAGTGGGATGCATTTAGAAAACAATGGAAGTGAAAATAGCAGAACTAAAAAACACGATACAAATATATATCCAGGCTTACTCAGGCCTGATTTCAAAATTGGGCTACAAACAGTCATAAATATAAAGATAACAACATGGGCAACATATTTTGCCCCCATAATATAACAATTTAATAATTTTAATCCAAATCCCAATATAAATTAAAATTTTTTTTTAGGAAAATAAGTAAAATTTTACATGCAAGTAATCCATAAAAATTTTATTTCATTCCTGATAACATTTTCTGTAAAGGATAAGGATTTTGAAAGACTACTATTAACGTTTCACTGTAAGGGGGAGTGCTGGAAGTAATTACGAGGGTGCAAAAATATATTGTCTAGTGCATGCTGCAAGTAGTAAGAAGCCCCTACAACAAAAATTCAGCCCATTAATTAAAGGTCTTTCGAGATAAAAGAACAAAATCATTTTGTACCAAAACAAAGTGACCCTCGAACTGTAAACTACCCAATAAACCATAACTTCACAAAACCCTTCAATGTCTTTAAGTGAGATTTCAGTGCCCTCTTTCACTTTTGCTTATGTTAAAAGTCCCATTGGTATTAATCTTTCAAGAACAAATTGGCATATTTCTTTTGATAAAAATAAGAATTAATATGAAATTTTCATTTGGCTGAAGAGAAATAGAGAAATAGTAAAATATATTTTATGAAGACATTATTTTATTTCAATTTCATTATGCATTATTTTGTTTATTTATTATATGCAAAAACTGAAAAAAAAATTGACAAAATGTAACTTTCACATATTTTAAACAAGCTTTATCACATATGTTTTCATCATATATATATATATGATTTACAGACCCAAATGTATCACATATCCAAGTCCCTTCAATGTTTTCTCTTCAAAATTTTATGTAAAAAATCATATTTATATACAAATTAAATTAGTCATCATGTTTGAAATCTTGTAAAACTAACACTTTGATTAAAAATTTATAGAGAATAAAATTTATTATTCTAACTGATAAATTACGTAAAATTATCTAATTATCATAAACTTCGCTTTTAAGTTGCGGTATTCTCGACCGAGAATAGGGAAGAATTGTAACCATTGAATGAAAAATCAAATGCTTAAATACATACACATAGATAATTAATTATATTATAGTCATTTAAATCTAAATCCCTTCATTCTTAATTACTAGTTATAACACTTCAATTGATTTTCTAAAATAAATTATTCCCTTTACAAAAGTTGGACCCCTCTAATCTAAATATCTTATATATATATATATATATCGAATTTTTAATAATTTAACACTTTGTTTGGTTTCCATATACACGCATTCCTTGGAGAAGCTTGATTTTTGCTGTTGTTGGGCAAACATCCATTTATTTTTCGGTTACATTAACACAAAATCAACATGCAATTAGACATTCATAAACGCATAGGCGTTTATTTATATTTTAAATAAAATAATATGTACTTAAAGTAACTAACATTACAAAATATTAGTTAATCATTAAGTTATATAGAGATTTCTAAATTCAATTTACTTTGAACAAAATTAAATGTAATAAATAAATAAAATATACTTGATAAAAAAATCATTCAAATATAAATGTTCCAAATTTTAAGATCTGAAATATCAGTTAACTCAATTTCATAAACAAAATATACAATTTTAAAATTCAATAATTAATAAAAATATTATAATAAATTCTACACACTCAAATTTTATCATTATTTTTTTCCATCTTATCTTCTATTTTTTTTTCCTCGTCCTGCTAATCTTCCTGGTGTAAACCTTATACTAAAATTTTATTGAATGAATATCCTTGCTCTCCGGTCCATTTTTGGATGCAAGAGAAAGTCAGGGAAAAAGAAAATCAAAATAGAGTGAAACAATTATAAAAGTAAAAAAAAAAATAAAGATAGATTAAACCTATCCAAATGAGTTGTATTCAAGTATGAAAAAATCAGATTTTTTTTTGGTCTGGAGTAGAGTGCGTACTTTGGACCAGATTTATTTTAAATATTCACCAGTTATTGAATTGTATAATCGATGAACATGATCTTTTCTATAATTATATTTCACTATTTTATACTAAACTAAAGAATCTATAAACATATATAATTTAATTTAAAACAATTAAAAAGTAATCATTTTTATATTAGAAAATGATAGATCCATGGGCCAGCCTGCTTGTCTTGTGGGAGTGATTCTTCCTGCACCTCCATGGTGACTTCCTGCACCTCCATAATTTAAAAATATTCCCATTTTAGCCTCAAAGAAAAGACGAAAATAGCCTTCATGTCATTCATTTTTTTCCACTTTGCGGGTTGCATAAACCGCAATACAATTAAAAAATAAACATATTACGGGTTGTACAACCCGCAATTATATTTTCTGCACCTTTTACATTGCGGATTGTACCACCCATAACACAAAATTTCTTTTAAATACATTGCGGGTTCTACAACCCGCAATACAAAATTTTTTTGAAAAAAAATTTGTATTGCGGGTTGTAGAACCCGCAATGTATTTTAAAAAAATTTTATGTTGCGGGTTGTAGAACCCGCAATGTATTTAAAAAAAGTTTTATATTGCGGGTTGTACAACCCACAATGTAAAAGGTGCAGAAAATATGTACAGCCCGCAATGTGTTTATTTTTTAATTGTATTGCGGTTTGTGCAACCCGCAAAGTGAAAAAAAAAAATGAATGACATGAAGGCTATTTTCGTCTTTTAATCAAGGCTAAAATGGGAATATTTTTAAATTATGGAGGTGCAGGAAGTCACCATGGAGGTGCAGGAAGAATCACTAGTCTTGTGGCCTGATAAAAATTGGGCCGAACCCAGAAATTAGCCCAAAAGGATATATTTAATAAGAGAGTTATTTCCATACAAGATAAACGGAACAAAATATATATCATACATAAAAATAAAAATTTAATATTATGTTATTGATTAAAAAAAATTATAATATAACTTTCAAAAAACCTACGTGAATCTATACATAACAAGACATAATGAATTATCCTTAACACAATTACGTAAGTTAAAAGAAAAATCTGGGTCTCTGTCATTCCTCGTTTTCTCACTGCAACACAACAAAGTACGTACAACAATTCAGTAACACTCACATTCCATTGAAGTTAGAAGGAACAACTGCAACACATTTCTCTATCAGAACACCGTTTACAAGAACCCCAGATAGATTATAACTGTCAAAACATCCGTATACTACACCGGCCGGTAAAATTTAGGACAAAGGTAAAAACTTCAGAATGGAAGCACGCAACATTCTATGCCCCTTCTTTTTCTTTCCATCAAAAACAGTAAAAATAGTGGAGTTGTGTTGTGTACCCCTTTATGGACACTATGTTATACTTTATATTATACCAACATAGCGGTAAATAAATACAGAATCCTTGTTCTACTTTTCCCATGCATTTCAGAAGGGAGGACCATGACCAGGTTATTAAGGAACACAAATGAGTTTCTTTTTTCTCTATTATAGCAGAGAAAAGAGCATTGATAACAGCATTTGCGGCAGAGATATTGCTACCAGCAAAATAATTAAGCACCCATCAAGTTTATTTCTGAGATTCCAAGGTTAATTCGATTGGGGTTTGAATGGTGCAGCACAATGTCATGGATTTGGAGGACAGGTTGGAGCCAATAAGATGAGGTTGAATAGAGACCAAAATGGCTTGACCAAAATCCACCTCACCACAAACATATATTTATATTATTGTTATTTTGTGTTTGGTATAGATAGAGAAGAAGAGAAAGTGGGTTACAACGAGAAAGGTTGGTCTTTTGGTCTTTGACATTTCATTGGAGACAGCCTATGTGCCCTACTACTGTTGTGGGCACCCACTAGCAGCTTTTTTGTCTCCTTATTTTATTATTATTATTGTTATTGTTACTCTCTCTTCTTCTCCATGCCCAACAAGCAAGCAACCAAGTTTTCTTCGCATATAAATGTTTTCTTGTAAGAAACTTTCTTTCTTTTTCTTTTCACTCCTTCGACAGCAATGATGTTTTTCTGTTAGGGGCGATGTGAAGTGTTGAGGAATCTGAGGAGTGTGTTGTTGTTGTGAATGTGGAAAAGTAGCAATTATAGCTTCAGAAAAATAAAAACAAAACAAAACAAAAACCATTGCTTAAAGTTAAGAAGGACTAGCACGAATAGAATCATGAGTGCACGAGTGTTTTCATTGATGGGTTTTTAGAAGAAGAAACACCTTCCTTTCCAACCTTTACCATTAACCGTTTCTTCTTTTCTTTCTCCCCTCTCACCACTGTCTTTGGATTTTGTGTTTTGTTCTTTTTCTGGTTTTGTATTTGGGATTATTGGGTTGCTTGCTTCTGTTGGGAAATTCTTGTGTTTCATATTTCTTCAATGTCTCAACAAAGGCAAGCTCAGATGGTAGGTGGTAACAGCCAGGAGCAATATAATGACACAACTTTTACCAAAATCTTTGTTGGAGGGTTGGCTTGGGAGACTCAGAGGGACACAATGAGGAGGTATTTTGAGCAATTTGGAGAGATCTTGGAGGCTGTTGTGATCACAGATAAGAACACTGGGAGATCCAAGGGTTATGGCTTTGTGAGTTTTTCTTTTACCTTCTGGATTTTCTGATTCTCACTTACATCCTTTTGCTTGTTTATTCCATTTATGGTTGTACTTGCGTGATCTTGAACAATGATTCTATGGTTTGTTGTTTTCCAAGGTCACATTTAAGGATCCTGAGGCAGCCATGAGAGCATGTCAGAACCCATCTCCAGTTATTGATGGGAGGAGGGCTAACTGCAATCTTGCTTCTCTTGGTGCAAACAAGAACCGGCCACCAACTTTTCAGCATGGTCCCATTCCTCACATTCTGCTTTATCTAATTTGTTCTTCCTTTTTTCTCATAATGCTTTACCATTTTTTCATAAATGTGTTCTTTAACTGCAGCAATATTTCTTTTGTTGAGTTCACTTTGCAATTTTTGCAAACAAGTTTGAGTTTCCTAGTTATTTTTCATCTTGGTAGATTTAACTCATCCTAGGCAAGAGGGTACCACCTTCAATGGTTGGTTATCTAGTAAATGTAAAACAAAATTAATTGTGTGTTGTAAGAGAAGAAAGGATTGAAATGCAAACTCCCATTGTAGGTGCAGGACGGTTCAGGCCTCCACCTGGACTAGTGACATCACCTGCTTATCATGGTTCTTCATCATCTACTACTACATTTTTCCATCAACCCCCTAGGCAATACACATTTCCTTATTCGGCTTACGGGTAACTTAAATGTGTTATGAGGATATGGTCATTTTTATGTTAATTATTATTTTGCATTTCTTCCAATTTTTAATGTCATTTTGTTTGATATCCATTCTATCTGCTGACAGATATTCTGGATATTCACAAGACACCTTGTATCCTGCGGTAGGTGTTAATGTAATAAAGTCTTTACAAGCAACTACATTAATTTATTATGGTACATTTTTATGTGATTGCAGAACTACTATAATGTCTATGGAGTTCAGCAATTTTCAGCGTACTACCCTTCTGCCGGAGCTTCTGGTGCAGTAGGGCTGATCCATAATATCTATCCCTTTTATGGTCAATATGCACAGAGCATTCAGGCTCATGGTTTTGGGGTTCAATACCCTCAAATGGCACAGTTTCCATTTTTGCCTCAGCATTATGGCTCCACTGGGATATTGTCATATCCTTCTTCAGTAGCAGTGGCAACTACTAGTGCAGGTGATATGTCTAATGCAAAAAACTCATTATTTCTTGTTGGCATTGTTGTTATCTTTGCTCTTTAACAATCCTGGCACAAACATAACATAGATGGCTAAAATGTGACAGTTTCAGTAACAACAGGAACTGCAACCACAACTACAACACCAACAACATCAACAGGTGTGACAGCAACAGTGGCTGGTAGTTCACAAGCCTCACAAGCAGCTTCTGAACAAAGTTCTACATCTACAAAGATACAGAACATCCAAAGCTGAACTCAAAATACAAGACATTTGTTAGATAAAGCTTGTGCCCCTAACCGACCTTAACCATTTCTCAATTTTCATCATGACAAAAACTCAAAAGTCATCATCATCATACATGTTTGTTTAGGAAAATAGGCTTTATTTGATTTTTTTTTTTTAAGTAGGTTGTAGGAGTAGGGGGAGATCATCATATTCATTCATGTATTCAGCATTGGGTAGAATCTAACTATTTGAGCTTTGGATTCTACCTTTTAGAGTAATTCAACCAAGGTTATTATTACTGTTATGTCTTGGGTGATGGGAGCATCCAATGGCAGTCCTTTGTTTATATTGCAGCAGATGGTGTTTCAAAAGATGATTTTATATCTTTTGAACCCTTTGATTCGCTGGTCAAATAGGAAGACCACATTGAGCTTGGATGGCTCAATAGGCTAGCATGTATTTTATTTTTTCCCTCGTCATTCATGATTGTTTTTTAGTTTTTTGTTCAAGATAGGATTAGTCCAAAAGAAAAACATAACGTCTATTGTTTCTCTCTTTTTCACATATAATCATGTTTTTACCATTCATCTTTCGCTGTCACTCGCATTCCTTTTGTTTTAGATAAAGATTATTCTTCTTTTGCATCAATTAAGTGTCTTTTACTCTCTGTACAACTGCAAACGTATATGGAATCCAATGGAACTCTCATGTGTGGTGTCAATAGTTGTTGGTACCTTTCCAATGCTTTTTTAAGCATATTATTAATAATATGCAGATGGGGTGATTACTATCATCACTTCCGTTGACCCCTTTTGAATTTTAGTTCATGCCTCTAATTTCTTCTATAAATCTAGTTTCATTCTTTTGCCAAAATTGCCTTTAGATGACTCAATTCATGCTTCTATCTATCACTTTTCTTGGTGAATTTTTTTCCTTAGGCGTTTTAGTTCTTCTGCTAATACTCATTATTATATTATTAACTCTTACCTGTGAAGATACCTTTCTGTAAGCTATGAAACAGTTTCCCTTTGGTTTTATTTTTTCTTATATATAATGCAATCTCGTTCTGTATAAAAATGATGATTATCATACTAGTTTATGATTTCCTTATCGATTTTCACATTGTTTTAGTGGAATTTAAGTCACTTACTAAAATTTTTAATTCAATGTCTTTAAAAATATTAATTTTGTAGCATTAGATTTGGAGAATTTATTTACTTTATTTTATAGGATTTAATTATAATTTCTACTTTAAATATTAATTTTAGGTAATTATGGAGAGACACGAATTCGAAATTAATAGATGTAAGAAAATATTATCAAACGTATCATTTAAGGTCCAATGACAACACATTAACGTTAGAAGACAAAAACTAGATTCTAAACCGAAAGGAAGAAGCCGAAACACAGAATACTTGTCCCTTTTTAAAACATGTAGGCCAAAACACCGAAAAACTATGTAATCCTTAGAGTTATGAATAACCGTTAAATAATTGTTTAATAACACTAGTAAATTAATTTAATACCTATGCTTGGAATCTAGGTAAAATTGAATGGAACTTAAACTCTAAGTTACACCGAACTTATTTTACTTGTGATATTTTCATTTTTATTTTTAGGTAAGGCAAGTTCCTAGTTTAGTACAGTTTCATCTCTTAAAATAACTATTGTTAGACAAAAGAATGTATCTAACTAAGAATATTACATTAAAGATGATCTTATGAGTACTTCTATATGCCATTGTTCTAAATTTTTATTTTAACAATAGTGTTTTAAGACTGAAAAAGAAAGTAAAGTTACTGAGAAATAAATATTATGTTGGTTGAGATTTTTTTATTTTTGAAAGTCGAAGTATTTAAATATTTAAAAATTAAAATAAAAGAAAGTTACGAAGAAGTTTACTCTTCCTATTAAGAGCAAAAAAATTAAAAAAAAAATGGAACTAGAAAAAGTTATAGCCAATCTTGTTGAGCAATATTTTTCTTCAAATATAATTTTATTCCTCTGTTTTTTTAAATGGAAGAATGCATTTTTGTTTTCAAAAATAATTATTTAGAGGCCTTAAGCCCAGTATTGCAGCAGTTAGTTCTGAAGAAAACCAATGCACTGTTGCACCTCCATGATTTCCTACTGCACTCCCACCAAAAAAGTAAATATACAATATTACCCTTAATGAAAAATAAATAAACCCTCTGCCATCTTCTTCATTCAAGGCTATTTCACATTTTAGAATCCACGATATAATTTTTATTTTATTCTGAATTCTATAATTTTAAATATTGTATAATTTTGTATTATGAATTTTTTATTTTGAATTATGTAATTTAAAATATAATTTATGTATTTTGGATTGTATAATATACAATATGAATATTATATTCTAAACTGTAATTAAAAATACAAAATAATTATAAATTTAAAATAATATTTTTGGAAGTATAGGATGCAGGGGCAAACTATGAAGGTTTCTGCATGAAGAAACAGTGGCAAGGCCACTAACATCTTACTGTGGATTTCACCTTATGTCCTCTTGCACAAAGTGGTGGGTCACTCACTGGTAACGGAACTGACACACTAAGAAAGACAACCAAAATAATAAATTATTTTTCTTATATCTTCAAAATTAACATTATTGGAAACTGATGACTATAATTATTTTTATTCAGTCACCATGTCACTTGTCAGCCAAGTTTTTCTTCCACATTTTTCTCTTCATTCTTTTACCACAATTTTGAAGTTATTTTGGTATGCCTAATTATTTATAGCAAAACAGTGTGGGGGTATCTTTTAAATACAATAACTAGAGTTATCACTATTTAATAAAAAATTACTTTTAACAGCATATAATTTTTATGAGATGATGTGTCAAATCAAAACACATAGACGCTAATTTTACACACGTGTAATTCTCAGCACAATAGCTTCAAAACAAATAGGCACCAGCTATGTTAACTTGATAAAAAAATATTTTTTTATTTGTTTTTTCATAGAAAAAAAGACAATTTTTTTAATCGGTTCACTAATTTCACTGCTACCCCACAAAGCACATATATATTTGACATCTTTATCATTTGAATTAAATAAAGGGGCTAAAGTGAATAAGGAAAAGTTAATGTTGTGCCAGAACAATATCCCACAATATTAAATAAATATAATATTTAGTTATGTGTGTTTGTGATGGTAGCATCTTGCTTTGGAAATAGGAAACTATTTTGTTGTCCAGCCATTAATGTTTGACAAATGACTTCGTCCCTCCAAAGCAAAAGAATTTTGAGTGTTCCTTCCTCCCTCTGCCTCACACCACAACATGCTAAAGTACACACTCACCACATAAAAAAACAAACTAATTTAGACACCATTAGTCAAAACAATTCATACAATGTTGTTGTGATTCTTGTCTCTGAATCTTCATTTTTAATCTCACCAAATTTATTTCACCATGAATTAACTAACCCAAAATAAACAAAACCCAGAATATTGATTTTAATATATGAAAAGGTACCTTGAATTGTAGAGAATCTAGAACACAGTTTGACTGGTCTTTGGGGTGAGTACTTGAACAATGAAGTCATGAAGTTTTTGGTTATGGATTAAGACAATAGTTTCATTGATCTTTGTGTCATCTGATTTTGCTGCAAAAGATGCAAATTATTTTTTAGCAAGTAAGGACACATGATGATGCATGTTCCTAAGAGAGTGCACCATGGTCCATCCCCCATCTGCTCCCACCACGTGACACCATGAGAGAACACTCATATTTTAACTAATAATTTATCCCCAAAAAGAAATGCTCACTTTTTCTGATTCCATTATAGAAAAAGCCACTTTTGGCTTCTCTCTTCCCCACCTTCAACTTGCTTTCTATCACTCCCTAACTTCCCTTACATTGCATAATTTTCATTGCTTTATTCAATTATCATTCATTAACATTACAAAGCTTAAGGTAGCTTCTGACACTCCCACTTTTGTCTATCCATGCCACAAAAATCCACAAGCTTTGGTCTTTCTTTAGATTAATCTTCTTACCAATTAATGTTCTTTATATGCTGCCTCTCTCATGCACAGCCTGTCTCTGACTGCTGCTTAAATAATTCAATTGGGTAACCATGTGGTACTCAGCATAATCTTTATCCAGATTCTAATTCAATATTTTATTTTCTGATTCTATTTGGTCAAAAAATTTCACATTATGCAATCCTTATCCAGCCTAATATTAAAATTAGATAAACACTAAGTTTTCTTTTTTGAACTTGGACTAGTTTTAACTCAACTCATGGAATAAGAGTTATATATCTTTCATTTTAATGTTGAGAATCTGACATGTGAAATAAAATTTATAGGAACAAACATACATAGCTCTATAATAATTTATTTTGTTTACAAAATTTGAACACCCATGAATTATGATTATTTATACAAACTATTCAGCTAAGAATATTCTCAGGAACATTCATCTTATATTAATTTTATGGGTCTTGTAATTTAAGTAATTAAGTTATTCACGTAATTTGGCGATGAAGTGGTTAAGTTAATTTTTAACCTAATATTATTATTTCTTACCACTCACTCAATAGTAATGTTTAAAATATTCTATCTGTTAACTTTGGTTAGGGTTTAAAAGTGAATTGGAGCATTGTATATAAGTGAGGTTGTTTGAATAATTTATAAGTGAAAGGAAATTCGTAATCTTGTTATTGTAAAAGGTTTTGGATAAATGGGTTACTTAAGAAAGTTATTTCTATTAGGTTGTTCTCACCCACTTTTGAAATAAGTTACAAAATTTCAATTTAGTTTGAGTTTGTCATGTCACAAAACTATTTTGATCTGTTTTAGAAAATAACAATTAAGATTGAATATGTACATTTACACTTTCAGTCATATTAAGACTTATAAACTAACTTAGCCTGAATTCATTTAAATTACATATTGAACAGATTAGACCAAAATAAACTAGTTTAATTTAAGTCATAATTATTTTAATTTAATCTAACTTCTTTTGGAAAACTTTTAATGTAAATAGGTTGAATTCATTTATTTTAACATCTCTAATAATTGAGATAAACTTTAAATTTACAAATTTTTTATTTCTATTATTGGCTCATAATATATTTATTTAAACATGATTTCATTTATTTCAAAGATAGATTTTGTTACAGTTATTTAATTTTGAGCTTTGTAAAAAATTCATTGTTTCAAAAACATAAGTTTTTGTTTGAACTAAAGTTTCTAAACTTAAAATCAAGATGAAGTTTGTTTTGTAAAAGTTGGTGTTTAATTTATTTTAAACTAAAATTCAAGATAACATTCCAAAAAATTCAATTCAAAGTCAAGCTTATCTGAAACCAAATAAAATCATTTTTTTCCGTTTTACCTTTTGACTATAAATCTTAAACCGTCAAACTATGTACAAAACCTGCACACAGTTTACTCACATTCATCGGACCCAACGCTTATGTAAGCACACCTTATGCCAGTCTGTAATATTATTTTAGAATTTAAAATCTGAGTTTAATTTAATTCTGAAAACTAAATAATAAAATATAAATCATTTATCTTTCTACATACAATGATTTCGAACAATCAAGCAGAAAAATGCACATATACTTAGAATCTTTTTCTGCATAATATTGGAATCAAATGAACAGTAAGTGAATCATGGTGCATTACATATAATAGTTTTGTTCCTGATGATTTTAATGAGGGGTGGCTCAGATATTTCACTCACTCACGACAGAGCCATGAGGAGGACAATGTTACTGTAGCATTGCTCAACTGTGTTGTTGTGTACTTGTTCAAATTAATAACAAAGACTGAACAAGAGCTCCATTAGTGTTGTGTTGGCACTTTCCTTGTTTTTCCTCTGTCCATTTTCCCCAGACAAGGTTAAAGGAGTTTGAGTTCAGCCTCAAGCCTTTAACTCCTCATCACAAGTTATTTTCTGCCTCTTTCTTTCTGAAGGCTGTTTCTAGCTGTAAATGCAGCTGAGATAGATTTACATGGGGAAGAAGGGAAGTGGTAGTTCGTGGTTAACTGCTGTCAAAAGGGCATTCAGATCTCCCACCAAAGACAGTGACAAAAGGAGTGGCAGAAGAAGAGAAGACTGTGATCAAGAAGAGGACGAAGAAAAGGTTCTTTTGTGTGTGTGTGCGCGCCTTTTTGTTTATGTTTCTTTCAATCTAGTCTTGGTTCTTAGATCATGAGAATGAACATTTAACACTTTTCTGTTTTAATTTTGCAGAAAAGGGAAAAGAGAAGATGGATTTTCAGGAAGACTCACATGAGTCACGAAGGAGTAAGCAGCAACAGCAACACTCAACAAAAGTTGAAGAATGATGTGGCGGCAGCTGGTGCGGGTTCAAGGACAGACCAGGATCAGAAGCATGCACTTGCCGTGGCGGTGGCCACAGCAGAAGCCGCCATGGCCACCGCTCAGGCGGCGGTGGAGGTGGCAAGGTTGACCAAACCTTCTAGCCATGCAAGGGAGCATTATGCTGCTGTTGTGATCCAAACAGCTTTCAGAGGGTATCTGGTGAGTATCCTTATCAGATCTGAATTGCAAGAATGTTCAGGTTTTACTGGGAGTTACCATGGTAAATCAATTAATTAATCTTTTGTTTTGGTTTTTTGTTTGAAGGCAAGAAGAGCACTTCGTGCACTAAAGGGGTTGGTGAAGTTGCAAGCTTTGGTTAGGGGTCACAATGTTAGGAAGCAGGCAAAGATGACCCTTAGATGCATGCAGGCTCTGGTTAGAGTTCAAGCAAGGGTCCTTGACCAGCGCATAAGGTCTTCACTTGACGGTAGCAGAAAATCCACTTTCAGTGACACAGCCAGTGTTTGGGACTCGCGGTATCTTCAGGATATTTCTGATAGAAAATCAATAGTAAGTGAGAGGCTACTTCTTTAAACCATCATTAGTAACCATTGATCAAACTTTGTGTACTTTTTCTTGTTTTAAGAATCAATACTTATGTTTGAAAACCACCAAAGGAAAAAGTACTTTTTTTTGGTTTACAAAAAGCACACGAATAGTTCTCATTTTCATATTCTGAATCAAGCAACAGTTGGGAAAATGGGGTTTCTATGTTTTCTCTTTTCTGTGTTTGAATAGTTTGCTGTGGTTGTTTTGGTAGTCAAGAGAGGGGAGCAGCATTGCAGATGATTGGGATGAACGTCCTCATACAGTGGAAGAAGTGAAGGCTATGTTGCAGCAGAGAAAGGAAGCTGCAATGAAGAGGGACAAGACCTTATCCCAAGCCTTCTCCCAACAGGTTTTGATCCTCTTCGAACCATGTTCCACTGGTTATTAATATTGAATTAATTTCTTTGACTTTGTTTGGTGGAATTGATTGTGAAGTGCTTTTATTGATTAGTGAAATTGAATTAATTTCATGGACTAGGTTCGGTAACCGATTGTGTAGTGTGATTAATTGATTCTTGAAATTGAATTAACTTCCTTGACTTGGCTTGGTTCATTGATTGTGATGCACAGATTTGGAGGAATGGTAGAACATCATCAATTGGAAACGAAGATGAGTTGGAAGAGAGACCAAAATGGCTAGATCGGTGGATGGCCACAAAGCCATGGGAGAATAGAGGAAGAGCTTCAACTGATCAAAGAGACCCTATTAAAACTGTGGAGATTGACACCTCTCAACCTTATTCATATCTAGGAACCAATTACAGAAGATCACATCCAAATTACCAATACAATCCAAACCACCATCAACCACAAAGGCATTCCATTGCTTCCCCACTCCATAGATCTCATCATCACCAAAATGGATCCCTTCACCAATCCCCTGCAACCCCTTCTCCTGCCAAGTCAAGGCCTATCCAAGTCCGGTCAGCAAGCCCTCGTTGTATCAGAGAAGATAGAAACTACCCCACTTCCCAAACACCAAGCTTGAGGTCCAATTACCATTACACAGGAAACTTGTACCATAATGGAAGGGCTGTTGGAACTGGAACTAGTAGTGGTGGTGCTACATTGCCTAATTACATGGCTGCAACTGAGTCTGCAAAGGCTAGAATTCGGTCACAAAGTGCACCGAGGCAGAGGCCATCCACACCAGAGAGGGACAGGGTTGGATCAGCAAAGAAAAGGCTTTCTTTTCCTGCTCCTGACCCTTATAGTGTGGGAGTGAGTTATGGAAATTATGGACACAGTTTAAGGAGTCCAAGCTTCAAGAGTGTGAGTGGATCACACTTTGGGTTGGAGCAGCAGTCAAACTACTCCTCTTGCTGCACTGAAAGTCTTGGTGGTGGTGAGGTTTCTCCTTCTTCAACTGGGGACCTTAGGAGGTGGTTGAGATGATTTGTTGCATACTTTAATGAGAAGAAACATGACCGGACCCATTAGGTTATGCCATTATTCACTTCTTTGATTTTATTTATTTGGGCTTTTGTGATGTTAGAGTTAATTTTAGTTTAACCCTTTCTCACCCCAAAGGAAAGTTATTTACCCCGGGTGACCTGAATCTGATGTTTAGGAGCAGCAGAGAAGCAAGTACTTTTTCTTGCAAGGAAACTACTCAGAACAATTTAATGTGTTCGTTTATCATTCGTTTTTCATACTTTTGTTAAGATGCTATGCCAAGATAAAAAGTAAGCCGTATGTGGTGGCCTACCTCACTTGGGATGTTGTGTTGATGTTGAAAGAATTGGCTAGACCATCTGAATAGCTTTTAATGGACTGTCCTGTCACAGTAGCATGTAATATTTCGTATTTTAGCATTGCCTTCTGTTAGCTCATGTACAACCCTCTTTCCTTCATTGTTTTCTTCTAATCAAATGGATAAATTTAACATTGCTAGCATGAGCAAAATAAAGGATTATTTATATACTTTTCTCACAGTTAACCAATACGTGAGTCTTGGTCACGTCACATTCTTTGACCCTTTATTACTCCCCATCACTGAATGATGTTTTGTCTATTATGCTACATGCTTGAGGTGGGTTACATGTGAAAGTGAAACAATTCTATTTAAACTCTTTTTTTGAGTACATTATTAAAATGTATTTGGTAAGTCCACATTTCAATGTATGGTTAAAATATGATTGCGTTTATAACTAGTGATGATAATTAACTATTGTATACCAGAAGGATATCAAGAAAGAATGATTTGCTCAGTATGTTACACTATTATTTGGTCTAGGCCATAAAAACTTTTTCAGGTTGCTAATTGGCCTGCAGCATGAAAAGGGTAAAAGCAGATACATTTAATGAGAAGAGATAATGTTCTGTAGTCTTATACCACAGAATCTGTTATTCCATAACTCTTTGTGATTTATTCAGTGATCAACGGATTTTTTTTGTGCTGTTTTGTGAGCATCTCTAGCAGGAGTAATTTGGTGGGTGACCAAAGATAAGGAATTGTTTTCAAATGAGTTTATTATGGGAGTACAATGATGTCATGCAACAGTAAGGCATATTATGTGTAAGAAACATTTTTATGTGTAAGACACAGTTGTCGAGTTTTATGTACGTTTTGGATTTCAGATATATTCAATTGAACATATTTTCAATTTAATCCAACATTCATGTAGGTTTTCCAACTTTGCATTAAACATGTATTCAAAAAGCATCATAAAGCATTATACAAGTTAACATGTTCCAAAGTAAAGAAAAATTAAAATAAGTTAATAACAGATTATTTTTTAGTGGAGGATATGCTCTGAGCAGATTATTGCATTGTTACAGAGGAGTCCAGCTGGACAGACTTTTGTTCACTGAAACTCATAAATCAGAGGTTTCTTGGAAGTATGAGCTGTTTGGGGTCCCATCTTACTGAACACTATCTCACCACTGGTTAGGTGCTTGCTAGATGGAACTTATAGGCTATATCTAATATTGCATATTCTCTTGTTACACAAATTAAGTCATGCTTGGAATTGAAAAAACTACTACTAAAGACTAACCATTTCCTATTCTAAGCATGCAGAATTAATGCACATAAGAATTAATACTGCTGCTAAATTCTCCAGCTAAAAGGGAAACTATTATATGCAGCTCTGACAAGATGAACATCATGGCATGTTGATCACATATACACAGTAAAAAAAATCTCAAAGTATTGTAGGCGATGATGAAAAAGTTTCAGAATACTTATATATTTACTTTTTCAAATTTTGAATTAAGTTTGTTAATTAGACTTGAATAATGAAGTAGAATGACCATAAATATTTGCGTTTCCTTAATGACGTTTTCTCCCATTTTTAATTTTGTACCAAAATCAAATTTGATTCACTTTAAGGTAGTTGAGGTGATGATGGGTTTGGTTAGAGATATTGGACTGAAGTAGTACTAATAACTTTGATGTGCATAAACCAACTAAACAAATTGAGATGATCTAGAGGACTAAAAGGAAGATTGTTAACTTGAAATGGAAGGAAGATAATAATTCTAAGCATCACACTAATGTTACTCCAAATATGGACCAACAATCTTGAAACCTTAGCATGGTCCTGGTGTATTAATTGACCTAGGAAAAGGTAAGGGTAAATGGGGAAGACACTCATTAATATAAGGACCTGTGTGTTAGTTTGGTATAAATTACTAATTGCTTTTAATGAAATAGTTGTTTACATTTTCAGGTTCTTAGACATATTGAAAGAGGTACAACTGAATTGAAACCATATGTGTACTCTGTTTTAATTTAGTCCTTGGGTAATTTATTAGTACTTATTGTCTTTAACGAATTCCAAAGTAATCCTCCCTAAAGTAGATTTGACTATTACATAAAATTGATTATTATGTTATGTCTAATATGTAAATTTAGTTTCTTACATATATATATATATATATATATATATATATATTTGTAATAG
>Ga0099824_1001823_pt1 | contig 30654 bp, 8 predicted proteins | sample SiratrowhiteBW_FD_76837 | JGI IMG/M metagenome (GOLD analysis project Ga0099824, IMG submission 76837) | Root nodule microbial communities of legume samples collected from California, USA - Siratro white BW | ecosystem: Host-associated > Plants > Roots > Nodule | place: USA: California... | reverse complement strand
TCTCCTCATTTTTTTCACTGTAATTCTTGCACAATGTTCAAAATCTACTGCAACATTGTTACTCGTTATATGATTTACCAAAAGTATAAGCAAAGACAATGGGATAACAATGAAGAAGGGTTATAATAATTGCAAATTTATTAGCTTAAGAGTGGAGATTTAATGGTAGGTACACATAGTACCAACAACCATCGCAATCGCCATTAATGGGTCCAATTAGGTCATCAACTACATTTCACTCACTTTATATTCCTTTCCAACACTCAGTTACGCTCCTTACAAACTATCTACCCCTTAGTTATTATTTTGGTCTAATTAATAATGTCCAATTTAAATTTAGAATGTACAATTACATAAATATTCAAAAAAATTGTATAATCCTAACTAACTCTATGCAATGCAAGTAGTTTAGTTGTAGTCAATGCCCGAGCTTGGTTATATATGAGGGTTTTGCCCTCCAAATTATTTTACTTAAATATGAATTAATAAATAAATACTTTTTTTTAAATTTAGTATATTTGAATATTTAACATTTCTAAAAAACTTTGTAAAACTATAAAAAGAAGTTAATACTATAAAATATTTTCTGAAAATTCGTCGGTAATGTTAAGAGAAAATGCAGATGCCGCATCAATAGGAAATAAAGATAAATAAGAAGGTGAGTTCGAGCGAAAAGTGGAGGACTAGAAGGATGAGTCCTGCGTTAAATGAAACTAATATATTAATCATTAATATTTGTTGTCTAAAAAAATAAGATCTCAAATAAATAAATTAATGATAAGAATTGATGGGTTATTAGTATAATCAAAATAAAAAACATTAGAAAAATAACCTTTTATTTGAGAAGTGGAAATGAAAAAAAAGAAAAAGAAAGGAAAATTTGAATTATTTAAACTAAGGGAAAGTGTTTCCATTCATGTTCACTCGTCTATCTTTGTTTTCTATTTATTTTTGCTTTAGTTTAAATAATTCAATTTTATATTATCTTTCTTTCTTTTTCTCACTCTTTTATTTCCACTACTTAATTATTGTTTAAATAAAGAATTTTTACATAATAACTTTTATAGAAAATTTAAAATATTTTATTAATAATCAGCTGTCTTGTTCTAAAATTTTATAAGAAACTAAAATCTTAGAAAGTAATTTTTTTATTTAAAATTATAGAATTTTATTTTGACGTGAAATAAATAAAATTTAAAACACTTCATTTTTTTCGCGTATATATTTATGTTTTTCATATTCTCTTTTTAACCAATAGTTTTGAAAATGTAATAAATTTAAACCAAAAAAATTAAAATTTTAAATATTTAATTTTCTAAAAAAAATGAACTTGTTTTTATCCAGAAAGTATATATTCAAAAATTCTAAATTATTTCTTGTACATGAAGATTTGGATCAAAAGAAAATATGTATGGTTAGGAAGACCACCAACCTCAATAAAAAAAAAATTAGTAAAATTTAGATATAGTCTACAATGAAAAAATATATAGGAATTAAACTTAAATCACACCTAATACAAGCAAAAGACTCTTTAAAAAAAAAATAAAAAAAATCAACCGAAGAACCTTTTGCATGTTTTACTTCCATTGTGTAACGTTTCAAATAACAGTTATATAAAAAAAATTACATTTTTAAGTTTTTAGTTCAACGTTCGTTTAAATATTTTAAACTGAACAACAAATAAACCATCTATTGATTACAAGAAAAATAATTTAAAAACTTAAAAAAAAAATAGAAAGTATACATTTTATTTTAACTAGGGAAATAATATGTTTGAGTGTGAGTGTATCAATACCACCATTTGTCGTACAGTAAAATAATTTAATTTCAAAAGTATATAATTTTGTAAAAATTATATTAAAAATATTAAAATAATAGAATTTAAAAATACATAACTTTGTAAGAATAATATTAAAATAACGTATGTAGTCATTATTTTTAGTTAAATAAACTATTTTAGTTTTAAAAAAAGCTTATTTAATTATTTTTTTAATTAAATAAAGAAATTATTTTTTATTTATTAAAAATTTACAATTTTTTAACTAAAAAATAACATCAAAAATATAATTACTAAACAGAGCATATTTTTTTTATATAGTGTATATAGACAATGTTAAAGGAAGACATTAAATGAAATGTACATCCCAAATGTTATCCACCCTTCAAATTAAAGAATATAGTGTTATTGGGTGAGGAGGTGGCTTCACATTTTTTCATGGTTGAGATAATGAAGTTGTTTTATGATTTTGGCACTCATTTTTTTCTTACAACATTTCCCAGTTTCCAACCCTCACAAATTTTTTGGATGGTATAAAGAGAAAATGAGAAGTTTGTAATTTTTTTCTCCTACCTATAAAAATATATAGTTTTTGTGACATGGTGCTTCTTCACCTATGAAAGTTGATATGGATTATAGTAAGTTGGCAATGAATGAATGAATGAAAATGACAAGTTTTTGGTAGTTTTGCACACTGTTTTATCTCTCAACTCTCAACTCCCAAACGTCATGTTATTAGTTTTTTTCATTCTGAAAGTTTGTTTGGGTCAATGAAGCAGTTGGTGATAATGAAACCATACCAACTCAACTGTGAATGGATTATCTAAGCCATGTACTCATACACTAGGATATTCTATTTAAACACTCCCATTTCATAACCATCAATATTTGAACCTATTCAATTATATGATATTTTATAGGTGAATAGTTTCTTTATATTCAATTGATATCCATGCATAATTTTTATGAATTTTTCACAGCTAAAATTTCTCTCTCTATGTTATATAGAATTTAATAAACATGGATATATCATTCAATTAATGATTTCATTATACTTGATATTCACAAAACATCAGCTAAGTTAATTATCATGAAGGTAATTGTTACTCATATCAACCAAGATATTCCATTAAACAAAACCCAATTTTCTCTAAAATTTCATATTTTTAAACATTAAGAAAAACATTCAAAATATACACATAGATATATTGATTTAAGTTATAACTATAAATATTAAAATCATTTAAACCAAATAAAAATATAATAAAAAATTTAGTTTATTTTTAATCTGTTGATCGAAATTTGGACAACAATTTCTCATATCCGGCTTGTTGAGGAAAAATTTAATTTATTGAATATTTTTGTAATTATTTTTTATTTTCCTACTGGAGTAATTTCGTTGAGTGGAATTTCAATCTGTTAGACAATTTTGAGACCACAGAGGGAATCATACAAAAATTTTGTAACTCAAGACTGAGTAAAGAGGGTACCAAAATCATTTCAAAATAGTTAACTAATCTTTTACCAACAATTCTTTATGTATAATTTTTCTAGCTGCCATAAGAAAACCTGAATTTTTCTAAATTTTTTGCATTTAATTTCATAATTTATCAAAATAAAAGTCTCGACAATCCATTTACACAAAAAAAGCTTAAAATTTAAAACAAACAATCTAACTTAGGATATGATTCAATGAAATTTTTTATCCTTAGAAAAATAAATAAATTAAGGATGCCAAAAAATAAAGAATTAAGCCTAGAATTTCAAGTTTCTAATTTCCTCAATAAGTGTATTTTTTTTTTCTCTTCAGAATGTCTATTTTTAGCAAAATGATGATATCAAGGAATTTTAATAAACTTAAATTAATATCAGTTTATCGATCTTTCAACGGTGTGTTACATAATTTTAATAGTATAGATTATTGTACACTCACAGAATCTCGATAGTGTAATATCTATTTTTATTATTTTACATTTTTATCTTTATTATCATTTACCATTTAAATTAATATCTTTTTGTGTTTTTATATTTATATATCTATGTGTTCTATCTCTTAATAAAAAAACAAAGGGAAAATAAAAAACCTGGGATGATCTAGACAAATTTACACAATATATTTAAATCCTAACGGATGGAACATGTACAAAATCAATGGAATTCTTTTATGAATTTTTACAAATATTCATGGATTTTACCTTATGGTCAATGTTAAACAAATGTTAAAGTATAGATATGAAAAAATACATAAATAAAATCAAATATATTATCCGAATACAAACTTAAAATCTTAAAAGTGTTCTTCATAAACAATTATAAGTTATCTTAGATATTTTTTAAGTTTTTATTTTAGTTCATACATGCATTAACTTAAATTTATAAAAAAATTACTTATTTATTATTTATTTTCTTTTATAGATAGTTATGGATAAATTTGTTGGATAATATTTTTACTATGAAGTTAGGTTACTTGTACGAATTTCTTATATCAACCAAAATATATTAATTCTTTGTTTGAATGGTTAGTATGGTATATTATTTCAATTTACTTCCATGATTTTTTTTTATATATTAAAATATGATTGAAAGTTCTCCAATCAGTGTATTTTTCTTAAAATGTAGAATTCCATTAAACTTAAATTAATCTCACTTTACGATAGATAATTTTAATCGTGGTGGATATTATACTATTATAGTCGAGTATTACACGACAGTGTGATGTTAACTCATCAGATAATCACTGCAAAAAGTTGATCTATCCTAAAACATCGACCAATTACAATGACTTTGTACAAGTTGGACCTCTATAAATGAAAGGCGAATGGATCATGAAAAGGTATGAAAATCCAATCTCTTAAACTGTCAGTCCAATATCTGTGTACTGACATTAACATCGGAGCTCCTTTTGTAGGTACCCTCCCACATCCCGCCGAAGCCGAGAACCACATCCGAGACCGATGACTATGTTCAAGACCGAAGAATACTGCTAAGACCAAAGACCTTCTAAGCCTATATAAGAACAAATATAATTGTGTGTATGCTCGCAAAATCTTCATAGTGTAATATTTATTTTTTATATTTTTATCTTTATTATTATTTATCATTCAACACTTATATATAAATAAATATCTCTTTAAGAAAAAAAAATAATTATATATTTTTTCTCAATATTTTCTTTAGTACTTGTGATGAATGATTAATATGATATTACTGCTCTTAATTTTTTTTTTACTATCACATTAGTGAGGCAAATGGATAAATTTCAATACGGTTCAATTTTAAGAAAGATTCACCAAACACCAGATAAGGATTAATTTCTAGGAAATATCAATAATTTGTGACACTTTTTTCATTGTCATAAGTTTTTCTTCATCATACTTTCAATTGTGAACATAATTTCAACCATGTGAGCACCTCATATGATAATTTCCCTAATAATGTGATTTCAAGTAAAAATCATAACATGTGGGTATTAGACAGAGGAGTTATAATCATATTTGCTTTGATAGAGATTCTTTCTTCTCAATCACAAATATTGCTAAAATTCAAGTGTCTCTACCTAATGGTAACAAATTACATGTCAATCTTATTGGAACCATTAAAATTTGTGAGTTTTTTTTTAATTGAATGATGTGTTATACATTCTTTTCTTCTCTGCCAATTTTATTTTTATTTTAAGATTGACAAAAACAATGGGCTATATTACTTATTTTCATTTTTTAAATTATTTTATTTTTTAAGAAAATCTTTAGAGATTGATTGGTATAACTAAAAGACTGAATAACTAATATTAGCTAAAGACTTCATGTATTTCTTGTTCTTTTATGACAAATTGTACGAAAAGAATTACTATCATGACGACCATTTCTTTATATTGTAATAACAATAAAGTTAATATATATATATATATAGATTCTAAAATAATAAAGTCATGACATTGTCACATGACACATGTTTCAAATGATTATATGAAACACATCTTATTTTGTTGTATTGATACTTCAATTTGTTCTCCTTGGAAGGTATTTCACTTTTAAAAAAAAAAAAAAAAAACTATCTTTTCCTCCCAACAATACAAAGTTAACAAAATTTCTTGAAATATTACATGTTTATTTGGCGACCACTTAGAATCTCATTTGTAGAAGATTACAAAAGTAAGAAAAGTTTGCAAAACATTATAGTTAAACTTGAAATAAATTTGAAAGCAAATTAAAACTCTTGAGCAGTGATTATTGTTCTGACTAAAAATGATTATTAGATCTCTATATAGGTCTCTTTTTCCTCATGATTCATTAAAATGGTTTAAATGCCTTAGTAGTATTGTCCAGATTCACCTATTAAATGAATTCAATTATAATCTTACTATTACAGGTTATCTACTAGAAATATTCTATACTACTACAGTCAAATTCAAAGAGATTGAGCTTTGAACCACATCACTACACGATCCTATAGTCTGATAAACCCATTTGAAATATTCTATGACCCAAGCTCCATCACGAGGTCATCAACCAAGTTATGATGGTATAATAATGGTCCTAAATGTTTTACGCTTGAATTTTCTTAACAACAAAAATATTGTTGACCAAACTAGTTGTGAATTCTTTTGAAATAAATGATTATTCACCAAGTTGAAAATCCTCAACAAAATGAACAGAAATACCAACACATTATGAACATTGCTTGTGCTCTCATCTTTAAATCAAAATTGTCTATAATTATTAGGTAATTTATTGTCACACATGTTATTCATCTCATTAATAAGACACCAACTCCTTTATTGAATAATAAAGTCCCATTTGAGATTTTATATGCTCATTCATCAAACTTTGTCCATTTAAAAATATTTGGGTGTCCAGCCATTGTTAATATCCTCATTGTCTCACATGACAAGCTTAGTTCACGAGCTCAAAAAGATGTTTCTTTTAGGATACAAGTACAAAAGGTTTATTCTTTTCATCTTAAAGAGTGAAAGCATTATTATTTCAAGAAAGTATCATTTTATGAAACGTGTTCCCTTTTGTCCATGTTGATTAAAACACATAAAGTGCCTCTCTTGAATGTATGGGCAACATCTTTATAAGTTATTGTCTTGAGATTTTTGATGGTTTTCCTATATATTAGTATTAGTCTTTTGCTTCTGCACCTAATAAGAATACTAATCATACCAACATTTTATTTGGGAAAAATATTGGAAACAATTATGTTCCAACAAATTTAAACAATGAATCTACTAGTTCTACTAGTCATATAAGACAAACAGACATGAGTACTTACAGGAATTTTTACACAATTTCTCTCTCTTAAGCTACTACTCATTGGTCTTCAGTTTTAAATATCTTATTCAAAATTATTTATCTCCTATTAATTCTTCACTGTTACACATTGATTCTTGCTCTAACATTTTCTCTCAAAAGGAGTCCAACTCTTTGGATGAGGTGTCTAAATATGATTGTTGGAAAGAAATCATGAGTAAAACTTGCTTTTGAGTAAAATCAAACTTGATCCTTGGTGAATATTCCCCATTGGATATAAATGGTTTTACAAAATTAGGCATGAGTCTGATGGTACAATTGAAAGATTTAAGGCACGATTGGTTGCTAAAGAGTATAAACAAGTAAAGAGATTAGATTATTTTAAAACCTTTTCTCCGATGACAAACTTAATATGGTTCGCTTTATTCTATTAGTTGCAACAACAAAAGGTTAGTTTTCATAGCAACTTAATATCAATAATGGTTTTCTTCATTGTGACTTGCAAGAAGAGACATATATGATTTCACCGTTAGGTTTACATCTTAGTTATCCACAATAAGTTTGCAAATTGTAAAAGTCTCTTTATGATTTAAAACAAGCTAGTAGAAAATGGAATTCAAAACTTAGATAAACTCTTGTATCTTTGGGTTTTGTTCAAAATACATTTGATTACTTTTTGTTTGAAAAAATGCTTCTTTGCTTGTTATTATTGTGTATGTCGATGATATAATACTCAATGAAAACAATATAGAATAAGTCACATATTACACAATTTATAATTTAAAGTCACATATTACACAATTTATAATTTATAATCGATGCAATAAGTCACATTTCTTTATTTTTTTCTCTTTTAAATACTTTTTTACATCGAGTTTATTTATATTGAATATAATATTAATATATTTTACATTAATGGAAGAATTCATATAAGATGTTTTACTTTATAAAAGATCTTATCCTAAAGATGATAGGAAGGAATATTAAAAAATCACAACAAACTTATATTAACATCCGTTTCTAGATTTTTCAACTGTAAATTATAGGATTTGAAATTTGTAACATCTCAATAGTCTAATTTTTATTTTTTTATTTATATCTTTATTATCATTTATCATTCAATCTTTATATTTAAATATACAATTAGTTATTTAGAGAAAAAAATAAGTAAAAAAAATATTACTCTTTTATTTTATTTGTTCTTTTTTAATAATGAATTGTTAATATTTATCCTTAAAGACGAGGAGAAAATGAGGAGAAATGATTTAAAAAAATACCATATTCCTTAATTAGTTTATAAATATAATTTTATAATATGTTTTTTTTTTTGCCTACGTCAGTACTAATTGTTACAAATTTTCAAGTGTTCGTGTATTAGTTAAATATAAATACTTCACTTTCATTATAAAAAAAAAATTTGAACCCTTCAACTATTTTCTTATCTGCTTTCGTTTCTATAAAAGTATTGAAACTGATGCTTAAACTACACAAACACCCACTTTGTCATAAACTTTTTTAAGTTTGGTAAATTCTTAGTATTTTTGTAATTTTTTATTTGAAAGCTAAAAAATAAATCATTTGTAACTGAAAAGAAAGCAGTCATATTTCTTAAATTTGAATTTCCTTCACATTTAAATAGACTTAATTTAATCAACTATTCTATAAAAACACTATTCATTTGATATTTAGCAGTATAATTTATTAACATAATAATCAATCAGATATGTAAATTATAAAAGTAATCATAGATTATAAGTGTAGCACAGCTTTTGAACCAATGATAGTTTTAGCAAAGTGAGTGATTAAAATAAGAGATTCTCTCTAAAATTTTCCCAATATCAGCCTTTATCATTTCTCTCCAAATTCTAGTCCAAGAGTCTTCCTTTGATTTTATTTATTTATTTTTTAATGGAACGCATGCTTCTGCATTTGAAAATTACTAATAACGGCAACAAAAGTTACAAAAGATATTAATATAAAAATAAAGTAGCTAAAGACAAAACATAAACTCCCCACGCAAAAATTATCCCACGCATGAGGGCACACAACACCACAAATTCCCCCACACCCCGCGCAGTCAAATTAACGTAATTAATAAAAAAAGTCAAACTTACAATAATAAACTTAAGGTCAAGTTATTCTTAGAGTTATAAAGTAAAATTTTATTACAAGTTATAAAACTGGTGAATTTTATATTTATTTTATAATTTTTAATTCTGATTAAGTATTTATTAATAGTGAAAGAACAAACGTAACAGAAATGTGGTAGAGGGGGGTATTGATGAGTGGTGACATCAGGGTAGCAGAAAAGTCCAGCGTGCACCGCGAAGCAGATAATCGGAACCCTTAAACCTTATACAACAGTGACACTCACACAAACACAAACACAAACACACGGCTTTCTCTGTTTGTTAACAGAGGTTGTCCATGCTTTCTCGGTGTCTGTCTGTCTCTGTCGCGCACTGTCTCACTTTCTCTCTCTAAACCCTTTCTCTCTTTCTCTCTCTACCTGACTCAAATTCCCTCGTTTTATCGTTTTCTCATCTGACCAGATTCGCCCCACTTCCCGCCGCGTGAGGCCCTCCGATGTGCTGACGTCCACATGGGTCAGTGCTACGGAAAGTCCAATCTCACGCCGGAAAATGACGCCGCCGCCGTAGAGGGAACCAGTGTTAACACCGTCGTCGCGGTGCCCGGATCCGCTGACGCGCCGCTGTCTCCACTGCCGGTGAAGGGAACGCCGGCGCGGGCGAGTCCCTGGCCGAGTCCCTACCCACACGGTGGCGGCGTGACGCCGTCTCCGGCTAGAGGCACGCCGAGGAGATTTTTTCGGCGGTCTTTCGCGCCTCCGTCGCCGGCGAAGCACATAAGGGCGTCGCTGGCGAAGCGGCTTGGGCACGCGAAGACGCCTAAAGAGGGGCCGATCCCGGAGGAAGAAGCGGCGGCGGTGGCGACGGAACAGTCGCTGGATAAGAGCTTTGGGTACGGTAAGAATTTTGGGGCGAAGTACGAAATTGGGAAAGAAGTGGGTCGAGGGCATTTTGGTCATACTTGTTATGCTAAGGGGAAGAAGGGTGAACTCAAAGACCAACCTGTTGCTGTTAAGATCATTTCCAAGGCGAAGGTACAATTTCAATCCAATGTCTTCTCATTTTATTTTGTTAATTTGTTTTGAGATATTTGAGTTTGTTGGTTGTACTGTGTATCAATTTTTCTGTGGTAATTTTTGCTATTTTGGTCAATGTGTTGTGTGGTCTTGTTATTGTTTTTTGTTATTATGAATTATGAGATAGCATTTGGATTTGGACGATTCGGGGTTTGATCTCTGTTGTTTGATTGAACGCTCTGCGAGATTCTGTAAGTGGGACTAGGGAATGATTGTGAATTTGTCTGCTCAGTTTTCTTATGGATTGGGGTTTTGAGATTTGTAGTTTGTACAATGTTACCCGACAAATGCATGGTTCTGGGACATTGTCTTGTTTTCTTTGTTTGTAGCTTCATTTCTGAATTTTAACTTCACTGTTCTGTGGTCAGAGTCATTTGGATTTTACTGAATGAACTGTAAAATTTTAAAGAAAAAAACTGTGTAGTTGGAATTCACATGACATTTGACTTGGTTTTAGCATGTTGTCTGCTGTAAGTTTACATGGCATGACATTTCTTAACTTGCCTGGCTGAACTGAGAATAATTTTTTAAGTTCATATCATTTGGTGTAGTATATGTAAAAATGGTATAAACCAAGGTGGTGAAGAATGAGTATGCTAGAATAGTTGTTTGATAAGAAACATTATCATTTGAATGCATGCAGCCGGCCCTCATTACTGTTGAATGGAAGTTTTGATCATATAAATTGTTTTGTTAACGGTTGAAATGACGATCCATTCTGTTATTTTTTGATTCTTTTTGATCATATAGATTGTGTTCGTTAGCTAACTGTTGAAATAAATATCAATTTTGATATTGTATGATGCTAACCATTATTGATACCTTTGGACACTAAAATTATCTTACTTGTGTGAGGCATTGGCATATTACAATACTCCATTCTCTTGGATAACGGCCCAGTAATTTTATTGTGCCGAGTTTTAGAATCTTTGTAACTTCTAGTTGCATTTAGTGTTACAAACATGTTTCTCTTTTTCCCTATTTGAGGTAGGGTTAGTCACTTTGTTGGCGGCTTTGGATGCTACAATCGTCTTACATGTGTGAGGCATTCCCATAGTACAATACTCCGTTCTCTTGGGTAACGGTTCAGCCTTGTATGGTGCCAAGTTTTAGAATATTTGTAACTTGTAGTTGCATTTAGTGTCAAAAGCGTGTTTCTATTTGAGGTAGGGTTTAGTCACTTGGTTGGAGGTTTTGGAAGCTAAAATTGTCTTACATGTGTGAGGCATTGGTGTATTTCAATACTTTGTTGTATTGAGTAACAGCTCAGTCATGTCTTATATGTGAGGCATTGACATGTTACAATACTCCGTTCTCTTGGGTAACAACTCAATCATTTTGTGGTGCCAAGTTTTAGAATCTTTGTAACTTCCAATTGCATTTAGTGTTAAAAGCACGTGTCGCTTTGTCCGTATTTGAGGTAGGGTTAGTCACTTTGTTGGCGGTTTCGAATGTTAAAGTTGTTTTACATGTGTGAGGCATTGACATATTACAATATTTCCATTCTCTTGGGCAACGGCTCAATCATTTTACTTTGTTGGCCGTTTTGGAAGCTAAAATTGTCTTGCATGCGAGGCATTGGCATATTTCAATACTCTGCTCTGCAAGGTAGTTAAAATTGAGATTATGGTTAAGATCGTGAAGAGTTCACAAAATTGTAGATCGTTGGATCGTAATACGGATAGTAGATTTTACTTTATATATAAATTGTGTTACTTTGATGACTTGGGTGTGTCAATGCGATTTTTAAATTATATAAGGAGAAGAAGACATAGACGTTAAAAATGTCTTAATTGAGTTTTATTTTAATTGAAACTCATTCATCCAAGAGGATGAATAGTGTAATAGAAAATACTTTTAATTAATTGAGTTTAAAATTTGTTTTAATTAAAACTCAATGGGTGGTGTTGCGGCTGACAACCTACAAAATAAGGTAAAATTTTAATTGCATTAATTTTTAATTAAGGTTAGATTTTATTTGAACTGAATCCATTTATGCAAAGTGAATAATTGGTGCAATGAACAATACGAAGAAGATCACAATCTACATCGTTTTATGATTTTATTTGATGATCCCACGATTTTGATGTGATTATACTGGGATTTGAATCGTAGATAGTATGTAAAATCTTACAATCTTATGATTCAAATATCAAATTTAACTACCTTGGTCGTGTCGTATGTGAGGCATAGAGTTTTAGAAAATTGTAACTTCCAATAGCATTTTATGTTAAAAGCATGTTTCTCTTTGTAACTATTTGAGGTAGGGTTAGTCACTTTGTTGGAGGTTGGTTTTATATTACCTTACTGTGTTTTTAACAATTAATGAGATGCTTTTTAATAAATACAGCGTTTATCCACATTCACACTAAAGCAACATAATATCATAAACGGGGTTAGCATTTTTCACATATGGATGTGGGTCCAAACATGCTGACAGTGCAAGGTTGGAATTGTGTTCCACACACAAGCCAACCAAGAAATTCACTTTAAAGAATGTGAAGAAACATAAAGTTAGAAGCAACAAACTCAATGTGTGTCCAGCAGACTAATGGTGATAATCACAAGTTAATGTACAAAGCATGATAGTTGTCTTCATTCCACATGGATAGCCTAGTGATCTCTCTAATTCATATGTGCTCATTGTGCTGCTGCAATATCTTTCTCCTCACTGGATTGCATTTTCACTTTCAAGTTTACTACTTTAATTGGAAATATGCATTCTTAGACATGAATTAATATATGTCCAAAAAAGGAGTGTACATAATATTATTCTAAATCCTCCTTTTTTTTTCCCCATAGTTTCATTAGATTTTTAAAAAGTAAAAAAAATAAAGGTTGTATCACCTTAGAATTAAATTATTATTCTTTGCACCCGCATTTTTATACTTTTTCTAGTCTTAATAAAATTTGTTTGGCAGATGACAACTGCAATAGCAATTGAAGATGTTCGGCGAGAGGTGAAGATATTAAAAGCTCTATCTGGCCATAAACATCTTGTCAAATATCATGATGCTTTCGAAGATGCCAACAATGTATACATAGTTATGGAGTATGTCTTTTATTGTTGTATTAAATATCATTTAATTTATGATTTATGACAACTTTATGGTATGTTTTTGATCCATATATCAAACCTCACATAGTGGGTAAAGCTTGACTGTTCTGTTTTTGTGATTCATTATCATCTATAATTAGAATTTGGTGTCAGATTGCCAGAGAACTGAAAAATTTATTGTTTTCTTTATACATTTAGTTAATGAGCAGTGATGTTGATCTATAAAAGGCATTGTTGTTTATATAAGGATCATTTTGCTATTGGGACTACAATTGATATGCAGTTTCTCACTTTTGTTCTCATTTCTTTCATTCATTCTTTTGCCTGTTCCAAGATGTTGCTTTATTTCTAAGTTTCTACACGGCAAATATTTCTTTGGGGAATATTTGCTAAGTTGTTTAACTGTTGAGGGGCACGCATCTTAGAACTGTAACTACATCATACAGTGACCATTTTTGCTTTCTGACCAGATTGTGTGAAGGTGGGGAGCTTCTAGACAGAATTTTGTCAAGGTTAGCCTTTTCTTTTCTTTTTTATTTTGAACTCGGTATAATCTTTTTACTTACTGATTAATGCTTACTGTCAAATTAGGGGAGGAAAGTATTCAGAGGAGGATGCCAAGGTTATAGTTTTGCAGATCCTAAGTGTAGTTGCCTTTTGCCATCTTCAAGGTGTTGTGCACCGTGACCTTAAACCGGAGGTTTGTGCTTTAAATCTTCATCTGCATAATAATTTGTAATGATCGCGTTTTTCTGTCACGAGTTCTACTAATGTAAGAATTAGAGTATCAATAATGTTGTCCATCCTTTGTCGGAGCTTGCTTTTACAGAATTTCCTCTTCACTTCAAGAAGTGAAGATGCTGACATGAAGCTTATTGATTTCGGTCTATCTGACTTCATCCGGCCAGGTAATTATTAGAACGGTTCTATATTTTTTACCCTTTTCCTTTCAAAGCAGACTCTCTTGTTAATAGTATTAAATAAACAGCTAGCTACTAGAAATGCAACCTTCATTGCTGCTGCTTACCTTTTGCATAATGCCATCTTATTGATTGTTGGAGGTATAGAGGTTTCCAGCTACTATGCATTTATGTATTTAACCATGCTTCCTTGAAAATTTACATGGGGTTTTACAGCTCATCATTCCAAGTGTCATTTGATTGGGTTCTAATTGTCATCCATCTGCAACTTCAATACATTTTAAAACCAAATATCGTGATTGAAGATATAAGTGTGGTTTCTGTAAATGCTTGATGTGTGTTATGCAAAAGGAAAATTTGAATGATGTGTCACTAGAATAATGCATTTGTGTTCCAGTAGTATGTCGCATGTACTCACTACCGGAAGATTGCTTCCTTTCATTCATTATTGGTCGAATATTTGTGGATTTAAGACCATCCTTCTTAACTTTTCCCTTCATGTGTGTTGGTTGATATACAGATGAACGGTTGAATGACATTGTTGGGAGTGCGTATTATGTTGCACCTGAGGTTCTTCACAGGTCATATAGTCTTGAAGCAGATATATGGAGTATTGGTGTTATTACCTATATCTTATTATGTGGAAGTCGACCTTTCTGGGCACGAACAGAATCTGGAATTTTTCGTGCTGTGCTTAGAGCTGATCCTAACTTTGATGATTTACCTTGGCCTTCTGCCTCTGCAGAGGCCAAGGACTTTGTAAAACGGCTTTTGAACAAGGACTACAGGAAAAGAATGACAGCTGTCCAAGCTCTAAGTAAGTTCACTTACCTCTTTGATGCTGTGTTTAATCATTATGATATTCTTAACTTGATGATAGGGACTTGAGTATTATGTGGTGTCTAAATCCCACATCGAGTATGTATGTTTGAGAGTATAGTGTTTGAAAGCAGTACCTACTTTGTCAACATTGTGGGCAATTGTCCGCACAAACTTTTAATCTTTTTAATATAATTTATATGTATAATTGTAAATTGCCCCCTAGATTAGAATTGAGTATAAAAAATAATCTATTAAATGAGTATTGCTCTCACAATATAAATTTCTAGATCAGTCATTGGTTGGGTGTTTATTAGTTGGTATCAAAGTTGATTGTCAAGATTTTGAAAAGGGCTACTTGTGGAAGGTTCTGACTAATGACGAAGTTAAGTGAAGTGTCGTAGAGTATGATGTGGTAGTTGTTTGGGGTGGTGCTATGATAGAGACTTGGGTGCTACATTTACCTAAGTCCAACATTGGGTAATATAAGATGTTTGGTGAAGTATTTAAGTATTTGGTTATTCCTCCTTAACAACTAGCTTCAAGATTTGGTTTCTTGAATGCTTTGATACTTGTCTATTAACTAACTCATGAAAGAATTACTTATGTGATGGTGGTTGCACCTATCTAATCTTTTATAGGTTTCATTTCGTCCTGGAGTAAGATTGTACTTGCTACCTTTTTGACTTGAGGATACTAACCTTTTCCTATTAGTAATGAATTTACATAATGATACTGACAATGTTTTTGTAAATTGAATCTGTTAAACTAATTATTGCATACTTCTGTACATGCAGGTCATCCCTGGTTGAGGGATGAGAGCCGTCCAATCCCTTTAGACATATTGGTTTATAAACTAGTGAAGGCTTATCTTCTTGCAACACCACTCAAACGTGCAGCAGTGAAGGTATTTTTTAGTTCATTTTCCTTGAATATGCTTATGCTGAATTTAACTTTCAGTATCTTACTTCATGGAAATACTTCTATCTTCATATTTGTTACCTACTACTATCTCTCACACATGTCTGCTGATTTATGCATGTTTCTGGTATTTTTTTTCTTCTAATTTTACTACCAATACTTCATCCCTCAACTGATATCACTTGCATTTTCCTTCATGATGTTATTTTCCCCACTGACTGAATATAATCATGATGTTTCGGTGTGTGGTGTGAGCCTCCTTAATGCTTCTTTTTCAATAAGAATGAAAAGAAAAATATGTGCTGTTTATGGTCTATTGTGAATTATGATGTTGATAAATCTAATGCTTTTTGGGGAACTCAAGGTGTGTTCTTATTTATTTGACATAAAAAGTTTCATCAATGGACTTCTTTTTAAGAAACATTGTTTAGCAGTTTTTTACCTGTTCTGAAATTAGGTTATTGTCTATTGAATTTTTTTCTGTCCTGTATTTTAACTGATCTTGTGGCTTCTTTTACCTAGGCACTTTCAAAAGCCTTGCCAGAGGATGAATTGCCCTACCTCAGGGCACAATTCAGCTTGTTGGGACCCAATAGAGACGGACTCATCTCCCTTGACAATTTCAAAATGGTTTTCTACTGCTTCCCTAATAAAATCCTTTAGAATCTATATGGTTGATAAATTGAAGTTTTTAATTGAGTGGAAATGGATGTGTTATTCCTGCTTTGAAGGGTTTTGGTTGTTTTCCTGCCCTTTCTTTAATCTCCATGATTCACAGCTTCAAAGCAAACTTTGCAGGCTCTTGTACAGAATGCAACTGATGCAATGAGGGAATCAAGGGTTGTTGAGATCATAAATGCGGTGAGGCATTAGTCTTATTAGTTGTACTGAGAAAAATATCTTTGTCATGTTGAACCTGACACGGCAGTATATTTTCCAGATAATTTACTGACTATAAATTTTTCAAAATTTTCTTTTTATTCATAGGACTTGGTTACATTTACTAGTGCTAAGTGTGTATAGTTTTGTGCAATCTCGTTTTATACGGAAAAGTTATGTGAACTTATAACTTGTTTAATTCATCCTGCATGGTCTAGGAACATATCTGGAATAATCTTGATCAAATACCTTAAATTTTCTTGCTTGAATGATTGTATAGATGGAGCCACTTGCCTATAGAAAGATGGACTTTGAAGAATTTTGTGCAGCTGCAATTAGCACATACCAATTGGAAGCACTTGATAGGTGGGAAGACATTGCCTCAACTGCATTTGAACATTTTGAGACAGAAGGAAACCGTATGATATCTGTTGAAGAATTGGCCAGAGTAATTACATTTTTTTCTTTTTCTAATACACAATCTATTCTAAGCATTCATATGACTGGCTATGTTGTTTTGCAATGCTTATACTTTCTTTGTGGCCACAGGAGTTGAATCTTGGGCCTTCAGCTTATTCAATTCTCAAAGACTGGATAAGAAATAGTGATGGAAAGCTTAGCTTACTTGGATATACAAAATTTTTGCATGGTGTGACTCTCCGTAGTTCAAACCCAAGACACAGGTAGTCTTGGATTGGACTGGACCCTTTGACATATAGTTTGAAGATGCGGGAACAAAGTAGATCTAGAGAAATTTTTTTTTTTTTTCATTTTTCTTTCATGGTGGAAAAAAAATAGGATTTGTGTACATGAATGTCTTACAAAGTCAATACAGGGAATGCTGAGTGAATTACATGTCAAATGCTTGTTCCTTAGTCCATTTCGCAAATGATATCAACTTGTGAATGCCTTAAAAAGTATTACATATAGTCAAAATTAAAGCAATTTATATCCAAATTGGTCTTTTACTGTCATTATCAGGAAAATAGGTTTATTTGTCTTGATGCCTTATTTTCATGGAACAAGAACACATGCCTCAAAATTTGTGTGCCTTTGTAACTTGATTGCTGAACTTTTAAATTTTCGAAAGTAATAAATCTTGTATATTTAAATTACTTTTACCTGTTGTAGTAAAAAGCGAATTTCTGCAAATACAAGATGATCTACCTTGCAAATAAACCCTGGTCTCAATCATAAACGTATTTTCTCTAATTGTAACTGATGAAGAGGTTTGGTTTTTATTATCATTTAGTCTCGTACTAAATAACATAAAAAGCACATTCTTGGAACAATGTCTACCTGAAGCACAAAGGCACATATTTTTTTTTTTTTTTACCAAAGTTTTATTGTAGAAGAAGACAAAGGAAAAATAAAATTCTCTTCAGAAAGTAATTAAAACAATAGAATAGAAAAAATAATGAGAATAACATACCTTGAAGGAATGAGATTATGATTATGTCCAAGCAATATGCATGATGAAAAGTAAACTTCAAGAATAAGAACGAAGGGTGAACTTAACTTAGAGGACACATGAGGTAAAGAAAGACAAACTAACTTTTCTACTTCATACCCAAAGAAGTTAAGAGCACTTTCTCTAAAATAATCAGGGTTAAAAAAATATCACAAAAGATTAAAATAACTAATGCATAATTTTTCAAATGTGAAAATTGCATAGTCAATAAACGTAGAACTTAAGGTGATTAAACTTAAAGTGAAAACCTTTGGGACCAAATAAACTCTAGTTTAATATAAAAGCAAATATTGACTCAGTTAATAATGTGTAAGAGTTTAATAGAATAAAATTATCAAGTGACATGTAATTGAAGTAAAGTCAACAAACACTGTCCAATCAAACAAAATCAATCTATTAAATACTTTATTAAATTAAAAATTATATATATTTATATATTTTTTTTCAAAAAAAAAAACTTTTAAAAAGTGGAGTGATTGATAAGGAACTTTTTATCATATGGACTATTTGTACATGTGAACAATATAGCTCTATGGACATCTTTGACAGTTTAAGGTGTTACAAACAGATAATGTTCTTTCCTCATAAGCACGTTCTAGAATGTTTTCAGAGTCTCCCTATTTGTGAAGGTAGAGAAAACATTTGGAACACTGAACCCAGTTGCAACAACAAGTGAACCAACCATAGTAACTTATAGTGGCTGCTTTTGTTTAGTTATAGTGACTGGAAATTGTACACAAGTCATGTCTGTTTCACCGGAAGCTTCCTCACAACAAAAAGAAGATAACTTCCTTTCTGTTGGCTTATGAATCTCCTATATGCCATTTTCATGATGGTCCTATTGTCCTCACCAAAGATCCTATTAACTTTTTCACAACCATTAGTGGCATATATACGCCAAAAACAAAGAAAATAGATGATAGAGTTGGTGTCTAAAATTCCAATTTGACAAATAAAAAGGATGCTACAATTGGATATGTGAAAATAATCACTCATTTTTGTTTAGCCAGGTTCAGAGTTCAACTAACTGCTGCCACAGGAACAATCATTTTCCTGGAAGACAAATTTTTTAAGATCATATTTTGCCACTAGCTTGTTAATTTGAAAATATGTCAAATCATGTTTCTAGAAAAAAAAAATGGATGCCTAATATTAAAATTTGGATAGATTTTTTACTTAATAAATCAATTTTTGAAGATAAAATTTTTTAGTCATAATTATGTTTTTAATATTTTTGGTCCAATAGAAGTAATTTTAAACGAACCACACTTTTTTTAAAAAAATTAGTATATTTTTACTAAACAATGTTAGTTTACCATTTAAATATAATTATTTTGAAACGTCAATCCTAATTATTAAATAATTTCCTGTCGACAAGAAACTCCACAGAAAATTGTTAAAAAATAAATAAATGAATAAATTGATAAATAGTGGCACAAAATGATATGTTTTTTTATAAGTAAATTGGTATTTATAAATGTGATTTGAGTTTATGTGTACTTTTTGGGGCGGCGAGGGGTTGTTTTCATTTCATCCATATGAGAAATAAAAATTGAGCAATGTGAGTTTGACGTCATTGCCTCAAATAATGTTTATTTTATTTGATAACGGGGTTGACATTTTATAGCAAGAGAACAATTTGGTAGTTAAAATATTATCTTATAAATAAATTATCATAAAATTAATCATTAAAATATAATATGTTATAACAATACCATCTATGATTGATTTAAAAATTTGGAGTGTTAATATCATTTTTCCTTAGCATGATCATTGTATAATAGAAATTATATTGCTATTGGAATAGATTTTGTGAATTTACAGTTATAATATAATATATGCATCACTATCTATTAAAAGAATGTCCAAGACATGTTATGTCATTGGTTGAAATAAAATTTTCTACTTTCATTTTGTCATATCTATGTATACTTTTTAAAATGATCAATTAAAACTTACTTAATTTATTAAATGAGTGGAATTGTTGAAGAAGAGTGAAAGGTCTTAAACACTAATTTTCGTTTCAAACTTGAACACAAGGGATAGGAGTAATAGTTTCCAATTTATAAAATTTCATACATAACAAGAATGGTAGTGAATTTTTTTATGGTGAAGTTGTTGATTGCAGTTATCCATAGTTGTGGTTTTCTAGAAAGAAATAACTGCGAACTAAATTAAATGCATCAAAAGGGCTGCAAGTAATAAAGTCAGAATTGGCGTTTTTAGTTGAATTTGTAGGCTATCAGGTAGATAAAAATGGCATCTTCTTTTTCGTGGTCCATGCATGCCCATAAGTAATATATATTACTAACAAACATAATCATGATGAGTCCCTAAAAAGTGTTCAAGATTTAAGAGCATTCAACAACACATAAAATAAAATATCTATGCACTGTGCTTGCTTGGTTTCAGTCATTTGTTTGTTTGCATGTGTTTCTCCTAATCAATAATATGTAATGTTTTATTCTTATCTCATTCATTAATCTTCCCTGTTCATAAATTTTCTTGGGAATTTTCTTTATGGATATTTGTTTACCTGATTAAAGAATAATTAGAACTTAGTTGATTTTGAAATGCTTTTCTATTTTGGTGTAATTGGTCTGTAAAGGGGATAAGGTTACTAACTACTTCAATACATGAATTCCGTTCCTTTCTAAGGCATTCTCCAAATGTAAATTAGTTTGGTGAATTTTTGAAAATAATTTATAAATTAATTCAGTTTAAATCAAAATAAACAAATCTTAATTATTTAATAAAAAATAATAACAATACAAATTTGGTCATATTCCATTCAACTTATATTTATTTTATTATTTCATTTCATTTTATTTTTGTAATTTTATATTTTTTTCTTCTCGTGATATATAACTATGATATTTATATATTAAATAAACTAATAAGTTTTTTATTACTTTTAAATAGTCAAACACTTCTAAAACTTAAAACTACTTATTTTATACTATAAATTTTATTTATAATTTATCAATGTAGGTGTATGAATAGTTGATATAGTTTTATATTTATCATTTATTTTAAAAAAACATAAATAAATTTTGTTTTCTTAATAAACTTTTTTTAAAAAATATCCATACTTTATAATAAGAAGATATTGTCCACAATAAGAGAAATCTATGAAATTGCATTGATGCCGATTCACCTTTGGAACACAGTCCTGGAAGTACAAAACAAAATCCAAGATAACACAGTCCTAGAAGTACAGAACAAAATCCAAGATCCACCGCAAAAAAAAAATCAATATCATAAACAATAACCCTCTTCAATGCATACCAAACGGAGAAAAAAAAAATAGAAAGAAAAATTCATAGCCAAAAGCAAAAGTTATATTTAATGATGATAAAGGGTCTGTGAAAGATGGAAAATGGCATACTTTCTCTTTGCCGTCAAAGAAAAATTCATATAATGATTCATTTACGCTATATGTTTCCACTAACATTCTTGTGACAAAATAATTCAATGTTGGTGTCTCGTGGTTCCAATTTGTGCTCAATATTGTGCACTCCACTTACAAATATTATGTTAACAAATCCAAAGAGGAAGAAAAAAAAAAACCAGAGGAGGGACATGCACTTCTTAATCTCCACTATTTTCTTTCCCACCCAAGTGGAAGGAAAGTGTCACGATGTTACCTTTTGAATTATTAACCATTGGTGTTAAACCATCCCTTTTGAATTTTTCAGATTGAATATATTGACCCATTGGAGAAACAAAGGTCATGAAGAATCTGAAATCCCAAAGTTTGACACTTGTGCATGGAGGTGTGTGTTTTTATTACATTAAGAGAAGAAACTTGTGATAGAGAAAGGATGAGATTGTTATGCATATCCAAAGCCACAAACCCTAGTTGTATAGTTATACACGTCATGACTTAGATGAATGTCAACTAGTTGACTAGTTACAGAAGAAATAAATAATACGGCTTACATTTGTAATCTTGCTCATTTTTTTTTTTTTCATTTTGATATGTTCAACTAGTTTTTTTATTTGGATGCATATTCTCTCATCTTCTCTACTTTTTTTTGTCTGACATGTCCTTTTTAAATGATGTTGTAAGTAATAAAATTAAACAACTAGATATTTTGAATAGATTAAGAGCTAAAATCAAACATTACAATACAAAGACGTGTAAAATAATAGTGTTTGATGGATTTTTTAATTTTGGTAGAGTAAGAGATTATTTATATTGCTTAACTGAAATTCAGAGTGCCATCTATGAAGTTCAATGAATGTCTGATACAATCTCTGGTAATTCAGAGAGACCACAGACCATATAAACAGTGATACCTCTTTAATTTTTTAATGAATTTGTTGTTTTCATAAAAGAAAAATCAAATTCATGTTGTATAGAGATTCCCAAGTCAAGCCTAGTAGTAAGGAAAAAAAAAAATACTTTTTTACTAAATTTTGTACATATTTACTATTATTTTCACTTAATTATTTTTATTTCAAATTTAGTCCTTTATTTTATAAAATTTGAGTATTTTCTTACAAGGACATGTCTTAGTTAATTAATAATATCACACACACACACACACACATATATATATATATATATATATATATATAAAAGAAACATAAATAATATTTAAAATAAATAAATACAATTATTTGTGTAACTTTTCTGAATTCTTTTGTGATATTTGATATTTTCTACTTGTTAATTATGTGGCTTTGTACTGGTATAGAGTCTTATCAGAAATTAAAATTAAGTTCTAACTGACATTCCTATATTAATTAATATTTTCCTACCATAATCACAAGCATTTTGTCTCATCTTTGACCAAGAGAACTTACACAAACTGGTTTCCAACAAGTTTCCTCCATTGTTTCCAAGAAATTTATGAAGTTATTTATTAACTTTTAAGCAAATGTAACCAATTGTTTATCATAATATTTTGATTGGGAGAAAAAAATTTAATAAATAAATAAATAAGAGGTGGAGACTGTGCAGTAACTTTCTTCTACCTTAGTGCCAATAGGGCATTAGATTCAGTCAACATCTAGCAACACCATAGTATAACATTTCAACCCCACATTTTACTTGCCTCTAGCATCATGATCCATTCATTAATTTTTAAGAATTTAATACTATTTCTTCTTTGCACTTAATTTTTATTTTATTTTATTGATGAAAGGATAAACCAACCATGCACAGTTTGAAACAGAGAGCATTGATTTATTATAACACTGTCAAAACAAGGGATGAAAAATGCAACACCATGGGTATACAATTAGAATTTTTTTAATCTCTCTTGTTTTATTTATTAATACTATCTTCTAAAAGAAAATAACAATCACAAAAACCAAAAAAAAAATAAAAAAATCTAAAATATATCCTCTATATATAAGCCTCAAATTGTGTGGTATTTTATTCATGTCAGGTGGTGAATGATAAAAATAAATAAAAGAAAAAAAATCACAAAATCGTGAATTATAATGTATAATTTAGTTTTACTTATTTATATTTTTAATATTATTGATTACATTTATTATTTGCCTTTTTTATGTTTTTTTTATTAGAGACGTGTATGAATGAAAGGATAAATTTGGTATAATTTTATTTTATACTATAAAATATTCTGAAGTCTATAAAAGTTATAACTATTCTAATAGAAAAAAAAGTCAACCAATTTGAATTTGTAATTTAATTTTGTTGTTTTTTTTTTCTATATTCAACCATTGTTGATTCTGAAATTTACTTTTTGCAATACAAGCACCTTAAAAAAATCATTACATACATGTTTTTATTAAAAAAAGAATACTATTGAAATCATAGAAAAAAAACCTGAGAATAGAAATTTTATAAAAATAATTACTAACATTAAATGTAACTCCTTCATTAATGTTCTCTTAATAGCATCCTTTTCCTTGGACCATGTGAATTCCTGCAGAGAGTTTCATGGTTTCAATTCAAAGCAAACAATAACTTATTGAAATTGAAACTCAATTAATACAGCCACTGTATGATTTCATGTCCCAAGGTGTGGTTCTTTTCAACAGTGTGGCAAAAGAGACATTATTAAGTAATTATTTAAATGTGTTAATTAAGGTAGCAAATTATTAATAATTGTGAATCAAGCAATAATTTCTTGTGTTCCAGATAATGAAAAATCATGATACAATTGCTTTCATGCACACCCAACAACTTGTGTGGGGCTGAGATTGTCTTGTAATCTTGTATGTGATAGAATGAGTCAATGACTACTTCAGAAGGTATCAGCCAAAGATGATAGTGAAAAAACTTTGATATTCTTGGACCATAGCCTCAGATAAAATAAACTCCACCCCAAAAATCTGTTCCCTGTTTGGATCTTTTTGTTTCACCTTTAAACCTTTAAGGGTACAAACTACAAAGGTTGGACTTTAACTGAATTAAATGTGTGCCCTTCGATGATGCACATAAAATAACACTACACACTCCTTTGGGAACGTGGAAGTCATGCACCCACCCACTGACACCTTCTATCACTGCACGGTAGTTTGTCCTTCTCCTTCACCTACCCCTCTTCAATGCCATGATCCAAACAAACACCAACAATGCAATTCTTCTCCATTTTCATAAGGAAAAAATGAAAAAAAAAATTCATCACTCGGTGATTCAGTTTATTTCAGATTTCAGAGATGGTCAATTTTTTTCATGCACTTAAATGGAATGAATTACAGTGCAAAAGTTCCAATTGATTATACAATCATTGAGGGTGAAGAAATTGGCCCCAGTAGAAACCACCACAAATTTTTTCGTTATTTCAATAATCTGAACATAATCAAGAATGTAATCGCAATTCAAAAGACCCCATCAACTACAGTGACAGAAAGGCTTGATTTTTCATAATCAGAGATTAAGAATGGAACCCCCATCACAGTGAGACACCAAAGGGGGAATTCAGTGACTCAAAAGAGAGGAAAAGAAGCAAAATTTCGGCCCTACTTACTGTCAATTCCTTCTTTTTTTCGATTTCTTCTCTTTTTCGAAAGAGTGGTGTACCAATTATTCCAGCGCGTGAAAAATTCTTCACGAAAAAAAGAATAGAAAAGAAAAGCATCTCCTTTTTCCATAACGATTCCTACAATTTAGAAAAAAGTAAGTACAATTAGAAGAAGCAACATTCTGTTGTCTTCACCATCACCTACCTAAGGCGTTTTCTTTCACATAAACCAAACACTACAAAAAGAAAAATCTAAAAGCTAGCAAATTTACATGAGATAATCTTAAAAAAACTAAAGGGGTGGTGATTTGAAGCCCAAGATCAATTCTTTCTCCACGGTTTCACCCAAAGGTTTTAAGTTAAAGTCACAACAGTTCCTTCAGAATTCTGAACATTATTGAAAAAGCTTGATGTTGGGAGCAAAAACTATCTTTGAAAAACCTTGGTTTGGAGCAGAATTCAGAAGCCGAAGCAACCAACATGGTGGTGGTGGTGAAGGGACTTGTCCCTATCAATCAAGCACCGAACGTTTCTGAATTCCTCAACATGGCAAGGGATGGTTATGGTTCCCTTCTGGTCGAAACCGTACTCTTCCTCTGCCTCCTTGAGAAGCTGCATGAAGAGAGGGTGGTTGATGTAGATGACAGGCACCACGAACCTTTGTTGCTCTTCCCCTTGACCAACTTTGATCGCCATGCACCCTTTTGGCACCCCTCTGAACTCCTGCTTCTTCCCATCCCGATGGTGCAATTGAAAACTCCTCGGACTCTTCTCCCCCACACCCATTTTCTGCGAACAAAGACAAGAAAACCGACACAAAAAAGACCCCAAAGTTTGTGTTTGAGGATATGTTTGAAAGAGAAAAGTCACAGGAAAACAAGGGAGAAGAAGGACCAAGGCTCTGAGTCTCTTATGGCCATGTTGAAGTGAGTTAGAAAGGAGTGACTCAGAGACCTTGGATCGTTGGACATGGCTGATAATGAGAACTACTCATGCTATATGCTATGGCAAAGAGTTGAACCTTCTGATATATAGGACAAAGTGTAGAGAGAGAAAAAGGGTAATTTTTCCCTGAATAGGGGTCTAAGTTGAAGACTAAAAGTGTGACTCGATCTGCACCGTTTGATCGTGGCGGGTGATGATGATTGCATCATTGTTGATGGATGGTGTCACACTAAGAGGTTTTTAGAGAAAATAGGAAAGGTTGGTTGGAATCTAATTTGTTGCCCACCTATTATCAAGGACACTTGTCATCATCACATCATATCTATCATATAATCCAGATCTTGTAAATTTGGCAATAGATCATTTAATGTCACAATTAATACATTTTAACTCTTTAAAACAAATATATAAATGGGGTTATGTTCTTTCAATTTTTTTTGTTAATTTTTATTTAATTTTCTGAAGAGTCAAAGTTGGTTTTAATTTTTATTATAAAAGCAAAAATGGTAGTTTTGACTTCTTTTTATCCCATATATGAAGAATTTCGTCCAAAGTCAGATCAAAATAAGTATAAGATATTTTGAGGGATAAAATTACTATATTTAAAACATGGGAACTAAATGTGATTTTATATTTATGAAATATTCGCATCATAGAAAATAATTTATCCGGACAAGTTAAGTATATCAATGATATATTATTATTATTATTTTCAAATTATAAAATTTGATAATAATTATTTTAAGGATTATCAATAGTTTTTTATTTTTTTCATACATAAAAATTATATTGACAAACTGTATTTATCATTATTTTTCTTTCAAAGTGAATTCATGTTTGCTCACAAAATTATTTACAATTAATATTGAATATTACTTCCTCTAAACTCGATGAGAAAAACAAACTTCTTATGTGTTCCACGTAACGCAAAGACAACCTCAAATAATATAATCCCATACTGAATATGTGATTTAGAAGATAAAGGATCACAAAATTATTTACTGATAATCAGCGTCGAATATTTAACACTTTTTTTGAATTAATAATTAATATTTGTGAGATTTTTTTTTTCTATATTCATAGTATAGATGGATATAGTTCTTGCAATTGACAAAGTTATATATTTATTTATATTGAGGTAATTATAATAATTTTTAGTTCAAATTTTATATTAATAAAATATTTTTAACAATATTCGCTTTTTAGTTCTTCAAAATTAACCATATGGTTAATATGGTTTTTAAAGAGAAAATATCAACTGATTTTGTTTTATTTTATTTTAGTTATTAGGTTTGTTACTTGTGTTTCTTTTAAATAAAATTCATTTAAATTTATGTTTTGAATTTAAATTTACTTTTATTGATCAAAATGCAAAAAAATAAAATAAAATAATATTCATAGACATTTTTAAGTATTTGCCAGTAAAAAAAAGCTTGTGGAAAAATTTACACAAACTGCCATGTGTACATCAATTTAATGAACGAAAAATACTTTATTTGTTTCTAGCATAATTACAAAACAATTGTATAGTGGTATTATAATATAATATTATAAGATCGGTAAATTTAAGAAAACCCATAAGAAATATCTTTCACAATTGGTAACTCTCACACAATTCGTTGAACCAGCAAAAATAAATCAGCAAAAATAAATGTATATTGACCAACTTGAAAAACTGATATGCATGATTTTGAGTTCAATCAATTAATTGTTGACCGTGTTGAAGGCATATAAATATGCTTTTAATAATAACCCATGCTTTTATAACATATGTTCTATTTACTCATATAAATTTTTTCGTAGATATTAATTTTGGTCATGTAATTACACTTTTTAAATTATTTATATTGTTAATTGTATTTTAAAACTATTCACTTCTATTTATTTATTTTTTCAAAATACAGAAAGGCACGGTGTCTTTTCTTAAATTGTTTTAATAACAAGCGTAACAAAATATTCTTACAAATGTTATTTGGTAGACTTTTTTAAGAAATTAAAAAATATATTTTTAACAGGATATATACTTTATACTCTTCTTTTTTTTATATGATTTCTAATAAAGAAATTATCTTTTCAATTCTTTGACATTTCCGCTCTTCAACAAGGCATTTAAAAAGCAAAAAGAAAATTTGAATATGAATCAAATTTCAACTCACTTTAATCATAATATAATATATATCGATTTTAAATTAAAAAAACTTAAAAGAAATACTAACTTATTAGAAGTCAAGTGAATTTTTATTTATTTAAAGACTGTCAAGATATCACCTTCCTTAAAAAAATTCTTATATTTTTAATCTTATTTTTATTATGTTATGATAAACTAATATGCATAAATTGATCTGGGACATTGTGCCTGCTAACCTAACCACACCAGTTAGTATCTTCTTCCCTTTTGTATACGTGTATAAACCATACAAATATGGGTTGGAGTGCTTTGGTATTGTGAATTTGTATTTATCACAATAAAATATTTATATGTTAACATACAAAACTATTAATATATTAAAATGATTTATTGACATAAGTTTTTGCTGATAAAATTAAATTATTAATAATTAGAAATCCAAGTATTATTTTCTAAAATGAGAAAAATTAAACATTATAAAAAAATTCATAAATCTATTGTTAATGTTTAATTCAGGTTGCATTATTATGAAATTTATCCATTGAATTTTTCCTCGAAAACTCATTAAATATGTATATTATTAAGTAAATTAAAAATAAGATATGCTAAAAGAAATACAATCAGTTAAAAATTTAACTTACATATCCACTAATTAAAACTTATTGATTTGTTGTAGATATTAATAAAGGTTACACTGAAATTGTTGACAAATTTTTTATAGTGTATATGATTTGAGAAGTTAACAGTGGCAAATACTGTTGATATTTTTGTGGAATTGTCTAAAGGTAACTTTTTGTGAGTGCTGGAGAAGACCAATTATGTTGGAGAAGGAAGTAAACAATTTTGATGGGTTATAATTGTTTTCTTTTCTGAGTGAAACAGATTCTGCACTTTCGAATTAATTATTGGGCAATATATGTTGGACATTTATATAGTTTAATTGCATTTAAGTAATATTAAGTAAAGAAAAGTGATACTAAATCATAATCTAGGTATACCATATTTGTGATGTGATTAGAATAAAAGAAAAGAAAGTAATAAAGTTGGATTTTTGTTAATGTAAGGTGTAGGAAGTAGGAAGAAGAAGGTGGTGAGTGCAGGAAGGTAGGACACGTGGAGGGAGGTGAGGGCTGTGGTGGTGACAGCTAGGTGGATGGGGAAAATAGGGAGGGACAAAGCAATAACAGGTCTGGAACATGTCAGGTGGCGATCAAATGTTTCTTTTGTTTCTTTGAATGCTCAGAGCCAAACTCATTCTATTATACGGAACCTTTGTACTTTCCTTCTTCTTTCCGATTAAATATTCATTTTAATATAACTTGTAAATTATTTGATAGCTTTATTTATGTATAATTTTGAAAGTTCAAAACTCTATAATAGTATAATTTTTTGACAATGAATAAAATTAATTTGGCTTGAATGAAACTAGGACATGTGTATTGTAACAGGGAACTGAAGTTGAGTTTGTGACCCAGATGAAACTCACAAAAGGAAAGAGATAGCATTGAACTGTGTTGCCAAGTAGAACCGTAACCGAAAATTATACTATTTATTTTTTATTTTTTTATGTACATAATTAAAATAAAATCTTGGATACTGACAAAAAAAGTCATTTTCCTTAGCAAGGTTATGCCTTGTGGCCCAAATCTTGAGTTCCCAGTTTCGTTTTCAACCTTGGGCTACAATATATACCATTCTCAATTCCATTCCCCTGGGGCCAGAAAAATAATAATTATCAAACTTGTATAATATATCAACTTTATTTTTTTAAAGAATTAGATAATGAATCCCCACAGGGATATATACCATCGGCCCTATAATGTCCTTAACGAGAAACAAGTTACCATCCAAAGGTTACTTTTTTATGTTCTTTTTAAACAGGAATCCTTGTATGAACAATAAACATAGATGTCTCTCTTAAAGAAAGTTTTAATTTTGATTTACGAAAGATAATTTCATCCCAAAAATTCATCCTATATTTGAATAGAAAATGTTCTTGTACTTGAGAAGATCACCTTTTGTGTTCTGATGCTTTGTTTTTTTCAAGATGTCCTCTTTGGAGATGTTCTCTTTAAAGTATTGATGAACTTTTTGCCAGAGATGTTTTGAACTTTCGTCTTCTTGGATATTAAGAAGACCTCTTTCAGGACTTACGACTGTCCATCCATAGGGTCTTACTTTGGCCTGTTTCTGGGTCAATTCACCATGCCTCAACGAAAGCTTTGCGTATTCTATTAAGACATGTTTCCAGTTGATTTATTAATCCTTTTATTTTGCACTGGCATTCTTTTTTACTGTTACAATTAGAATTGTTACAGTAAAAATTTTCTTTTGTCATGGTGGTCTCACCACGCTTTTCTCGCAACTCTGATAT
>Ga0099824_1001822_pt1 | contig 30655 bp, 3 predicted proteins | sample SiratrowhiteBW_FD_76837 | JGI IMG/M metagenome (GOLD analysis project Ga0099824, IMG submission 76837) | Root nodule microbial communities of legume samples collected from California, USA - Siratro white BW | ecosystem: Host-associated > Plants > Roots > Nodule | place: USA: California... | reverse complement strand
TTCTGCCATGTGAAATATGAACAGAATTGCAAAGAAGGTGGCAACTAAATGCAGCTGGTGAAAGAAAGTGACTTTTCTCTATTAATTATTTTTCAAAAGAAAAAAGAAAATTGTGAGAATAATCTCATCACAGTATGAAATGCTTTAAAGGGTAATTGATATCACTTTTTTCATCACATAACAGTTTACGATTGGATTATTTATAGTATAAAAATATGACGTTTTTCATATATTATTGATTTTTCACTACTAGTAGGGATGCATGTGCACAAGTTCACCCGTGAAACCTCTCTCACTACTGAAAAAGGTGCTAAAAATAAAGTTAAAACGATGTCTTGGAAAAAGTACTGCATACACCAAAAGGCCAAACATCTAAAAAAAGGACGAACACAATTTGACACACTGTCTCTCACTTCGACACGTTTAGACACAATCACATGCCCTTTATATTACCAATCTACCCTCACTTATTTAACAATTTTCAACCTTATACCTCTCTCTCAACTTCATGATTGATGGCTTGGGATAGCTACAATTACAGATATTATAATACCAATCAGTGTTGCAAAGTGATTAAAGAAATAAAACTAAAAATACACGTGGTAAAAAATATTTTTTTTCAGAATTCTTATGAGCCCAGTTAAATAAAATTGCAATTTCTGAAAGGGGTCCCCAATAATACAATAAAATGCTTTGATTATAAAAAAAAAATGACTATACAGTCGATTCATCCAACCAAACCCACTATTAGAGAGATGCTACCTCACATCACATGAAATATATGAAACACTACATAGCAATTGTCGTGATTTCATTGGAGGTTCAAAATACTATAGTCAAAAATAGCAAATAATATAATGTTAGTATGCTGTGTCTTTTTTTTTTCTCTTTACACCTATATTACAACTCTTCTTATTATTATTTTAATAGCTTTATATAATGTTTAATTACGAACATATTCTTTACTATATTTTTTATTATTAAAATAGTCAAATCAAGATATGTATACAACTTTCTAGATGTCAAAGTATATTTTTTTATAAAATCAAGATACAAATGCCTTGCTTGCTTCAATCATGATAGAAGATACAAGCTATTTGCTTCAATGATAGAAATAACATAGAAGAGAAACACTGTGTAAAGATTATATATATTTTACTTACTTGAATAAATAAATAAAAATTTATGTACGAACAAAATAAAAACAAAATCTTCTTTTCTTTTGTTTTCTCCTCTTTTAATTTAAATTTCTATAATTTCTACCTCTTCTAATCTTCTTTCCTTCCAATCCATCGGAACCAAACAATCCCAGAAAAAATAAAAGGCCAAGGCAATTATTGTTCAATGACTTCAGACATCACAGAAACCAAACATATTTTTTAATTTATTTTACTTTCAAGAAAGTTAGATGCTGAACTTCTTACAAAAACTACTCAGATGTTAATGGAAGAGAAAGAGAACAGAAAAAAAAAAATGGTGATTCCCTTATGGATCTGGTGACAGAAGCAGCAATGCAAGTTGATTAACCGAATTCTGAAAGTTGGGTTTGCACTACATGTGATAAAGATTGAAACTTTGCGAAGATGGTGTTAAAGTAGAAGACAGTTTCTGTTTAGTTTTGGAAGTTACAGTTTCCAACACAGAGATTACCGACACATAAAAAAGCATAGCAAAATGGAAATTAAGTAAGCACCTTCATCTTGTGGAATGAGTTGAGCATTAGATCCAAAGTGTTGGAAGTGATTCAAAACCAGAATGAAGAAAGTGAAGAGCACTGAGACATGTTTGGAGCTTGAAGACATCACAAACCGCATCTTGATCATGTCTTGTTTCAGGATCAGAAACACTTCCTTAATCTGATGTTTATGTTTTGTAAGAGAGTTTCAGAGAATAATAGAGAAAAACGACATGAAGAAAAAGAAGAAAAAGGGTGTGAAGAAGAAGAAGTAGTATGATTATTTTGTTGGAGAAAAGGGTATATGACGTATGAGAAACTTTTGAAGGGATTTTTGCCTTGAACGTTAACAATACTGACAGAAAGGTTAGTGAAGAAAAATGGAAGTATCACATATGGAAAACAAAGGAAAAAAAAACATTTTTCTAAGTAAATTTATTTTAGCCCTTGCAGTTTTGGCATTTTTTTAATATTATTTTTGAATTTAGTCACCAGGAATTTATTTCAATTCATCTTACAGACAGCTGTGTGTAATAAATTGTTGACTTTTTTCATTATAACCATTTTAAGAATTCATATTTTAACTGGTGGAACGTAAATTAATTTTTTACATAATGGGTGTATAATAACAAAATCTATTGTAAATTAAAGCAGATGATCAATTATTTTTTTAATTTATTTCCATGTATTAGCGAAAATGTAAATACATGCGTTTTTGTGTAAATGTATTTACATTTTTATTATATTAAATTTATGTAATTTTATAATTTTATAATTTTTATGAATAATTAACAAAAAGTGTGATTAAATATATATATATATATATATATATAATTTATAAAAAATGGTATTAAAAAATTTATATAATTGTTATTATTAAAACAAGAAATTATTTAATTATTCTGAAATAAAGAGAAATCATTTAATTATTTATTTTATTAGTTAAATAATATTTTTTATTTATTATAGAGTAAAATAATTCAATTAATAAATAACACTAAAAAAATTACTAAATAGTGTATCCGTTTTATATGAATGGTGTATCTCCTTAAATAATTATATAACGATATTAAAGAGTAAAATTATCCAATTAATATATAATATTAGGGAAATTACCAAAAAGTGTATTCTTTATATAACAGTATACATAAATAAATTATTTTTTATTATTAAAAGATAAAAGTATCTAACTAATAAATAATACTAAAGAAAGCGATCAAATAGTATATTCGGTATAGATAAATATAAAAAAAATTATTATTATATAGGAATGATAATTAATTATTGCTTTTTGTTGTCTACTTTGGACTCTCTCTCCCTTTTACTAAATTCATGATAACATAACTACTTATATTTAATTATGTACTACGTAAAATATAATCTGTATTCAAATATTATTACTTTTCCATTTCTATAATTCTTTTATATAGCTACAAATGAAATTAATAATGAAAAGAGCAGAAAAATTAATTATGTAATAAATACACACAAAAATATAGTCAACCAGGATTTTTTTTATTCTATTAACTAATTCAAACTCATTTAAAATAAGTGTTTAGAAAATCAATAATCTTACCAAATCTAATTGTTTATGATTTGACAATATTATCAAGAATCGTTAAAATGAATTTGAATTAAATTAACTATATATATAATTTATAATAATATAATGAGAATTTTTTAATTTATACTTTTTTCTAAAATTATATGTAAGTATAATTGTTTTTCTATTTATAGGCATTACCTTTCGCGATTTATTTAATTTTTATTTTTTAATACTTTTATAACAAATAAAATTAAGAAAATATTTTTTTAAAATTATTTTTACAGTTTTTTAATATTACTATTTAGTAATGATTTAATTTTCAAAAATAAAAAAGTATGCCAATATATTTTTGCTAATTATAATAATATTAATTAATTAATGTGTATAGATGATTCAGCATGCCTTATTCTTTGGCCAATGAGAGTCAACAAGTGCCATTATTCTTCAACTTTCACCAGCCATTACTATGCTCATCACTTTCAAATCAATTTTTTTTATAGGTATTAATGAATAGAGATATTCATTATATCTACCTTCTTGAAGATATGTTATTGCTATTTATTATTATTTGGTAGGCTGCAATTTTGAAAATAATTAAAGTCCCTAAGTCAACATTTCACAATTTAATAACAAATTTTTACATAAACAAAAATTGACATTAATTAATTTTTACAAACATTATTAACATCAAGAAAACCAAAATGAGAGGAAAGAAGAATTTAAAATAAATAGTTTTTGTTTTTAAAAAACCAGCATCTTTGTCTTTTACTTTACTTTCTCTCTAATTAATATACACACTATAAAAGGAAAACAATCATCAATATTTTTCTTTTTTTTTTCCTTTCTTCCCACTCATACGTACCATTAATATGAAGAGAGGAAAAATCATCTAACTTTAATTTCTTTATTCATGATGAATATAGTATTGTTCATGCTTATATTCTAACAAAGTAGGCTTCTGCCAACTTAGATTTCACTTAGAGTTTCAACAATTTCGACTTCGAGGCTTTTGACCATTTGAGTTTCGATTTTAAAATTTTAATTCCGATGAATTTATACTAGAATTTGTTCAAATTCATATACAAACTTAATTTCATTGATTAAGATAAAAAAATTAAATATAACAAAAGTCTATTATTTTTTTTTGAGAAAAGGCCTAAATATCAATTAATCCTATTTTTTATGATGTACAACCTACTTTTTCTTTACATTTCGAAATCTTTAAATTTGACATATCATTCTTCTCAATAAGACATCAATTTGTTGAATGAATTCACTCTAGAAATATGTGCTTAAGCAGACGTGTGCCCAACTTTTCATGATAATAAAAAATAAAAAGTTAATTTTTATCATAATTATTAAAATAAATAAATTATTAAATTTATAAAAATAATTATAAAATAAATAATTTTTATAATTTTATTATGGGTAATTTTTTATTTAGATAGTTAATTGATTTTAAAAAATTACAAAACCTAAAAGATAAAATATAATAAAATGAATTATATTAATAAAGGTAAAATTGATAATAAATTATGTACAAGGGTACAAAATAACTAAATCTTCCTTATTAATAGTTTTACATAAAACAAAAGAAATTTTGTATTGAGAGACACTTATTACTTGTGTAAGGTTTGCATTTTTTTTTTCTCATTTTTGTGGTCTAAATGTTTTGTAATAATTAATCCTCTACTCATAGAGGTTGAATGTAATGAATCATAACTTGTAATTATAGTTTCATTATAATTTATTTTACATCCTTTATGCATGGTTTAATCATTTTTAAGTTGTATTTTTCTAAAAAAAATAAATTGTGTTTTTTTATTGATTTGATAGAAACTTTTTAAAAAGAATATGTACATTAATTGTTGTTTTTCGAGAAAATTGAGGAAGGAAGGGACTATCTAACAAGTAAATGATTAAAATAAGATCTATCCAATTTGCATCTAAAGCAGCTACATATAATAATAACATCTCGGTCATTCATGAAAACCATGCAAACCATTTGCTAAAAATAAACTAAAGATTAGTTTTTATATATAAAGTAATGCTAATTATCATATTTTCTCAACACTTTTATATGCTCATGATTTATAAAGTTCATAAAAAAATTGGTTAGTTATGCTATGTTAATGTTAGAATTGTAGTCAGTACTTTATCATAATTCCATTCCAAAAATATATTCTTATATTTATCTTATATTTATGAAAAACATAAAAAATATATTTTTATAATTAATTAATAGGGAACACATTTGAATCGTAATTAATTATATTTTATTGTTTATTATTTATTTTTCATTATTTATGAACAATATTATATATTGTTACATATATTATGATAATAATTAATCCTATAAGACCTTATAAAATAATTATAAAATAAAAATGTATTAAAACTTAGAATTTAGTTTCAAATATAAATAAGATGACACTTAAATATTTTATTATTAAAGTAAAAGTTCTATATAAATAGGAAAAGTTATGTTTTTTTTTCTAGATTTTTGATCTTATATGTTATCAGATTGACGATCAGAGTCTTGTGGCGACAATTAGAGTAAGACCGCTTGATCATAATCTTAGATTGAGTAAGTTTATCATTTGTCCTTTTTTCTTTGAGTCATTTTTCAGGTTTTTATAGTCACCTAAGTTTAGATTGTGGTTGTATATAGTGTTTATATCATCAGGATTAGTCTTTGTTAATTCAGGGTTTTAATAATGTGTTTTGATTGCTGATCAGGATTATGTGGTACATGTTACACTATCTCTGAGATCCCTAGTTTTTTGGAGCTCTTTGTGAATTCAGGTAAGGGATTGATTGTGGAATTTCATATATGTGTTTGATGATTTTGAAGTGTTGTGAATTGATAACTAATTTTGAAATTAATTATTGTATGAAATATTGTTTGATTGATGTGATGTGTGATCACAACATAATATCTTAAGGAAAGGAGATACCAGTGTTGAGATTGTTTAGGATGTGCATTGTTTGTAGATTTGATCAATAAGGAGGTATCCTGACTCTACTTGACTCTACTAGTATATTGGAATCACATAGATGAAGATATCTAGATAGTGAAAGTTGAAGGTGGTTCATATGACTGCGTTATGACGTGGAAAAGAACCGATTATATCATATCATATGGATTAACAGGTTCATATGACTACGCTATGGTGTGAAGAAAACTGATTGGACCATATCATAAGGATTAATAGGTTCATATACAGTGTGAAAAAAAAATCGATTGGACCAAATCATATGGATTAACATGTTAACATGATTGTGATACGATGTGAAAAAAAGTCGATTGGACCATATCATACGGATTAAGTTCATATAATTATGTTACATTATGAAAAAGAACCGAACCATATCATATGGATTAACAGGTTCATATGACTGTGCTACAATGTGGAAAAGAACCAATTGACTAAATCATATAGATTAACATGTACAATGTCATATGAGTGTGATGTATTAATGATTTTATGATGAATTATAAAATTATAAATGTCACATGTGTCCAAGTTTGGCTAGGGTAAAAATTTATATTTATGATTATATATTTTAAAATTATCTAGCCTATTCTTCTTTTATTTTTGTGAGTGTTTATTTTGTTTGTAAGTATATAATGATCATGTAACATGTGAGTAAATATGACTCATCAGTTAGATGATAGAAAATCTTTATTTTATTTTATTTTCTAATTATATAAATATATTTTTATTAAGTCCTCTAAAAAGAGAGGTATATTTTCAAATACTAGAATGAAGGTAGGAATATTTATATATATGTATATTATTGAATTTTTATATATTATTACTATTATATGAAAAATATGCGATGTTACAAATCTCCATTTATTTCATTTTTAAATTTGAAATTAATTATGAAAAATAAAATTTAGAAAGAACTTTTTATGATGTATATTATTAATTTAAATATTTATTAATTAACATTAAAAGGAAAATAAATAAGTGCTTATCTAACGTTTTTACACTAAAATACGAGATAACGGAATTTACAAAAATAACTACATTTTTTCCCTATTTGTAAAACTGGATTATATTTTTTTATCACTTTTTAATAAAAATAAGAAAATATTTCACAAAAATGAAAAAAAAATATTATTGTTATTTAACTAACTCTATCATTAAATCATTAATGGGATCTAATTACATGGAAATATATAAATTAATGGATAAATGTATAACTTAACTTTTTCTATTTATGTTTATCTATCTCAATTCTAAAAAAAACTGTTTCTCTTAATCTGTTTGTTTAGAATTTTAATAACATATTTATTATTTTTTATTATATTTTAGTCCTTACAGTAAATTTTAAATACAGATGTATTTATTTTATTAAATAGAAAAAAATAATAAAATATAAAGTTAAATAACTATTTTATTATAATTAAAAAATTATTATATTTTTTATTTGCTACAAAATGATCTTAAAAAAAAATTACATATAACTTGTGTATATTACTTAAAAACAAAAACTCCATTTTATAGACTTTTTTGTGAGATAAAGAATGCTAAAAACACAACTAAAGTGAAAAATAAAACACAAAATCACACATTTTTTTTTTATATTGGTTGATTTTTCTTGAATCTATATCTAGTTAATCGAGACAACTTGAGTTTGATTCACTAATATAAATATATGATTCTGCAATAGGATATGACGTCGGTTAAAAAGAATCTCTCGCAAAAAAAAAAACAACGCAGTGACAATTTGTAATTAATTAAATACATATTACATCAGTAATATACTAACTGGTGTAAAAAAGTCTCGTTCTACATCAGTTATAGCTAACAATCGATGTAGAAAATAGTCGAAGTAACTCCCTTGAAAAACAATTGAGCGCTCCACTTATTACATTATTTGTTACAACAACCAATGAAATGATGTAATATAATGTTATATATTTAAAAATAAAATTTTTTAAATGTAAAGTGGATTACATATTACATCAGTTATAGATATTACATTGGTTGTTATTATAATCGATGTAATATGTCTCTTTTTCAAACCTGGTGAACTCATTTTCATTTATTTGACTACATCGTGTCATTGAATCTCGTTGTCGTCATTTTGCTTTCTGTTGTTTCTTCTCATTATCTTCACCCACATTTGGTCTTCATTATTGGTTTATTTGGCCCAGTTTGCTCTGTTTTATATTTTTGACATTGGTGGTTTGTTTAATTTGTGTTTACGTTGACGTCACATGTTGCATTTTAAGGGGCGTGGGTGTTCTTTCATTTCAAGGATGCTCTTCCACTGCACTGAGACACAGCGACCATGTTTCGCTCCCCTACATCAAGTTAGTATTCTAAATTAATATTTATTCTCCATTGTGTTTGGTATTTCTTTGTGTATGTCTCAGCCTACAATATGCAAGTATGAAAATTATTTTGGACACTTGTTATAATGATGTAATAGCCTCAAACTAGGAAGAACAAGTCAAATAATATTCGGGTTTGATAATTTGTACCTAGAAAATCTTTGAAAACTTAAGACTACTTGTAGAATATGTAATTGAACTTAGACTTTAAAAAATTTGGAAGATTAACAAGATCAAAGGTAAATTATAGGTATAGCTTTGAATTCAAATCAAGTTAGGAAACTAATGCAGTTGATTCTTAAAACTGTCAAAGTTTCTAAAGAAACTTGGGATGCTCATCTTTCAAGGAAGTATCCTTGAAGAAGAACATTAATCCCAACTAGGAGAACTAGGATTCTTGTGTATTTTATGTTGTACTTTTATGTTATTGAATGTTATATATGTAAAACATGTTGGTATTGGGTCTGGAGATGTTTAACCCTCGACAATCTGTATTTTATGTTGTGTATTGAGTGAACCTTAATTTTTAGTTTGATATTCAATATAAAGATTGAATAGTACCTCAAATTTTAATTATTTTTCTTAAATTTAAAAAAGAAGATAGAGGTATTAATATCAATCATTATATTGAACTTGAATTGTCCATTTGGACAATTTACGAAGATTAAACACTTTTCATAATTCATTAGTACGTATAATTAATGACATTATATATATATTTCATGAAATTTTGGTTCATTATATTTTATATTGATCTTCGAGTGCATATTTGATTGTGGTTGACTTAACGTCACTACTTTCATTTTGTGTTACCTAAAGATCAATCTGAAATATTGCCAAAATTATGTGAAGTTTAAATAATACATAATAAAATGGACGTACTAATGAAATATTAACAAGTGAATCTTTTTTAATGTGATAGGGTCATATTTTTTAAAAAATGGGAGATACTCATACAAAAACCAAAAATCTTCTAATACGTAGTCATGGATTGAAGTTGGAGAAATGCAAGTTAAATCAATGAGTGTATGAGAATGGCATTGACGAGTTTCTACAATTTGCTCAACAAGATTAAGGAGATATAAATGGAAGATATTATTGTCCCTGTGTTAATTGTTTGAATGGGAAACGACTAAAAATTCAGTTGATACAAGATAAAGTTCTTTGTGATGGTTTCTTGAAGAGCTATACAACATGAACCTGACACAGTGTAGTTATTTAAATCATACATGTGTATTTGGTTTCCACCAAATACACATGTATGATTCGTTGAATGATGATTCAGAAATATTTTATATCCTGATTGTTCAAGGTTCACACATTTTTCAATAGTATTAATATTATTTAATATCAAGGCAAGAAATGGGTGGATTGAAAAAAAGTTCACTAAATTGCTCGAGTTGTTGCATGAAAAACTTTCATAAGGTAATACATTGTCAACTTGTCACTATGAGGTGAAGAAGATATTATGTCCAATGAATATAGAGTATCACAAAATACATGCATGTCTTAATGATGATATATTTATATAAAAGAGTTTGAAGCATTGCACAAGTGTCCAAGATGCGTGACATCACAATACAAAGTGAAGGATGATGACTCTGATGAAGATGACATGAAAAAAAGGCCTCCTGCAAAAGTATTATAGTATTTTCCAATCATATTGCCATTTAAATGTTTTTTTTTTGTACATTTCCTATAGGTGTAAGTTATTTGTTGGAGAAGTTCCTCTTCCTCTAGTGGTCATTGGGAGAGTGTATCCAGGAGCTTCAACGATACACACCGTGCATGATGATTTAACTAGAGTGGTCGTTGAAAAAGTTAGAGATGGAAGTCTTGTAATTCTAGTGCCCACATTAGAGGTTAAACTAGTGAGAGAGACACTTGGAACATTTATTACATGGTCTACACATCTCATTAGGTCAATTTTAAAAATTAATTAGGTATATTTAATTAATTTTTCTTAATGTTATTTAGATTGATGCATAATGTTTAGTATCATGCTTTACAGGATCTAAGACGAAAGAAAAGTCCTCAATTGATGGTGATTTAAGTCTTGAGGCACAACCACAACCTAAACCAAATGTAAATCCAATTCAGAAGTTGGTTTGACTATCACATAAATTATTGAAGACGTTCAACGTTATTCATTAGGATGTCATAGTCTTTAGTGTGGACAATGGTAATATACCATTATATGTAATCATGCAGGATGTCCTTGAAAGCATTGAAGGAAATCAACTACTCAACATTGCAATTATTCAATTATGGATGGTGTAAGTATTCTTTGAATCTTTACATGTTATCTAATGAAATGATGTTTCATGAAGCATTGTCCCTGATATTTATATTAATAATGTAGGTATATAAATAAATTATTTTTCAACATGAAAAGTCCTGATATTTATGGATTCCTTGAGTCGCAATCTATACAAATGTATGGGAATAAAAAAGTGAAATGTCATACTTACATTCAATGATAGATTTAGGAATTTTGCAGGAATATTTATATGGTTCCTGTTATTAATGGGTAAGTAAAATTGGCTACATTTAGATGTTACATAATTCAAAGAACACGACTAATCAATTTGCTATTTTAAGTCTCATTGACAATGGATGTTTGTTTGTCTCATTGACAATATTTTTGTGTGGTTTTGTTCATTGCATCGAAAGTCAAGTGTAGATATGAAGACTGTATTAGGTATGATTTAATTAAGAAATAATATGTTATTGTCATTTATAAAATATATTGTAAATTACTAAGGATTTTTATTTTTAGTGCAACTAACGTATGCAATATATTAAACTGTATCACATAATATTGTTGAATTTTTTCTAAGAAATTTAGTTCTTCATTGAAACTATTAATTTTTTATTTTTTAGTAGTTGAGAATTAACTTTATATATTATAGTGTAATAAGCATCAAGGTAATTATGAATAGAGCTATTATATGATGCATTAGATGTATACTATAGCTTGTTTAATATTGTTGACTCTTGAGAGCAATTAAAAGATTTTAAGTATTCAAAAAAATCAAATTAGAGGTTTCATATGTGATTATAAAAATTAATATTTATTTTGTATTTCAACTTTTTTTAGATACTGAGTCATTGAACACACACACAATAAACCAAATTCGTCAAGAATGGATAAGATATTTTCTTAACATTAGAAATCAAAACTTATATTATAAATGTGTATTGTTACATGTACATAGACATTGATTTGTAATTGGTTTTGATATATGTTATATTGATTTAATTTTCCTAGTTTTCATTTGCACAAGTTTTTATTATTCCTATGTTTACATTTGTATTATTTTCCTCGTATATTTTGGTTAAGAAAATTATTATAGTTTGGGAAAATACTAAAACTAACAAAACATAAAAAATAAAGTGTCACATATCACATAACTGATGTAAAAAGTCACATATTATATCGATTAAAGCATATAACCGATGTAATATGTGCCATAAAAAGCACCAAAATTTATAGCGAGATACTACATTAGTAAAGGCATTAACCAATGTAATATGTGCCACATAAAGCATCAAAATTTCTAGCGAGGGGATAATACATCAGTTAAGACATTAGCCAATGCAGTATGTCCTATATTACATCGGTTTCATTGAGAACCGATGTAATATATCCCCCATAACGCAAATCCAGGTACATTGGAATGAGATATTACATTAGTTCCACTAAGAACCAATGTAATATGTTTCCCACAATGCAAATCTTCAAGAACACTGGAATGAGATATTACATCGATTGCAAATCACAACATTGATTGCAAGCCACAACTGATGTAATAGGTCCCACTTTTTGAAATTTGTTTAGCTCTTGAAAAAGCTCTTTTACGTCAATTATTTTTATAATCGATTTAATATTGAGATATACTACATCGATTAAAATATGAACGTAAAAAGTATCTCATAATCGATGTAGAATCCCATTTTTGGACTAGTGATTTTTTATTAAAAATCTTGTTTACAGGAGCATTTATACAATTCGAACAAGAAATAAAAAAAAAACTCCTGGAAATACCCTTTAATTACATCTCCAAAAAGTATTGGATAACAAATACATAGTCATAGCGTATTTCACGATAATTGCATCTCCGAAATAAAGTTAGTGTTCTACAATCTACTTCTTCATAATTTTTGAACTTGAAATAACTTTGTATGCTTCGTCAAAAGATTTGTATGGATTAATGACTTCATCAATGTTGTTGACACATTTTCCTTTGGTTCTATAAACTTTCAAGTTTTGAACCAAATTCAGTGTGATAAGAATTAAACTGTTGAGATAAGTTTTGCTTAGAGAATTACCAAGTTTTTAACCAAATTAATTATTTTTTGTGCCAAATTTGCCTCTTATAGTGTACAAAAATTATTTTGGCCTTACTCAACAAAATTTATCATTTCAAAGGAAATAAGCATTTAGTAGAAAATTATAATTACCTTCCTCAGATTTTTAGGAATTTTATTGCTGACTTTTGCCCTTCTTCCTTTCAGTACCAAGTTGGGCTAGTGTAATGGAACCTCCTATAGATGATAATTGAGTTGTTTGAAAAAAAAAACTACTAAGTTAGATACTAGAATTGATTTAATAAGAAAGTGTTCAGTAGTTTGATTCGGTTGAGTGGACATTCATATGATGGTTGGGTCACTGAAACTAAGGGAGCAAGATTGGCTTCAATAGTCTAACTATGTTGAGTGGTTGGTTCTCAACCGTCAAAATCTACTTCACTATAGTTGTCACCAGGAACCACAACTTTACTAGTTCTGGTGTTATGTATACTTTGCCTACACCTACTACATGTCATTGATGGTCATGCCATGGATAATCCTTCCTCGTTATTCCTAGAAATCATAATTTCACTAGATTCTCTTCTTGTCAACTTTTGTTTGGCCTTCCAACACCTCATTTATAAAAATTGGTGTCAACAAATATTCATTACTTGTTCACAATATTGGACCATTAATACGAGTGATTGCAAATTCATAACATAGATAATGGAGATCTCTAAAGTATTATATATGCACATAGTATTATGGATTTTCCTCTAATATAATTGATAGTAGAAATAGTATGTTTTAAGGTACTCCACTTAAATCCCATAAGCTACAACTACAAGTGTGCAATTCAAGATTAATAACAAGCTTTTCAACGAACAAGGTGCTTGTGACCTCAGACAATGGGCTATTAGACCAATTAATAAGCCAATTTATTCTTTTCTCAACTTCCTTATTCAATCTTTTCATTGGGTTGGGCACGATATTACCTTTTCTCTCTTTTTCCATCAATGAATAAAACCTCATCATTAAATAGGTTTTGATCCATTATGTTAGCACCAAGGCTTGCTAAGTGATTTGATGAAGCCAACAATATAATGAAGTCTACATGGATCAAAGCTTGCAAAGTAGATTTCTTGAAGCCACCATGGAGCTTGATAGAGTTTTGGTCTAGGACTTAGGTTGAGTGTGTGTGAGAGTGTGGTTTTGGTATAAAATCATGAGTTGCATGAGATATCATTCAAAGTAAGCTCCAAAATTTATTTTTTAACAAATCAGGTTTAACAGATTTTGAAATAAATATTTTTTAAAGAGTAAATGAGTAAACTATTTTTTAGAAATCAACATACTGGATTTTCTAAGTCACAGAAAAATAAATCAATTGAATGATTGATACAATCGATTGAATTTTTTACAGATTTAAAAACCAGTTTGTCTATATAAAAGGCAAGCGCGAATTGTAACATAAGTCTTTTACGAAATTCATTTCAAAGAATTCTGAGCGAACACTTGTGTCTTTCAAAGAGAGAAAAACGTGCTTTCACCTAGAAAATTAATAACATTTGATTTTCATTAAGAAAAACCTCAACAACTTTATTCTTGGAGCCTTGCATTGAGTGGGTTTCATGCAACAGTGGTTCTGCACCAAAGCTAAGCCTTTTATACTGGTTTTAGTCAATTTTTTATTTGTTGAGTATAGAAGTACTTCTGTTTTGTTTTCTCTTGATAATTTTTATACTGAGTTAGAAGTTACAAATTGCATAGGTTTATGTAATTTATGTTTGTTGTTTTGGTACCCAGATTACATAGGATATTGTAATTGGGTTTGTGTAGTGGTTTTTGCATTGTGTTTGACTTGCTATGAGGTATAGTAGGTTGTTTGCTGCTGGGAGCAGTGGTATCTTGCGGGTTACAAGTGTTTTGTATTGTGTAAATTGATCTTTGTGATCTTTATTAGTGGAACTCTTTGCTAGTTAGCAAAGGACTGGACGTAGCCCTTGTGGAAGGGTGAACAAGTATAAATCTTGGTGTTCTTGATCTCTCTTTCTCTCTTCTTGAACGTTTTATCATATTTTCTATCGCTCATGCAATTAATAATTCTTCGCGCGTAATTGACTGATCATTGTGCTGGTGTTCTTCTATGTTCTATGGAACTGTTATTTCATTTATATAATTGATTGAATCTGTTATCAATTACTTGAGTACTTTTTGTTATCTGTTATCACTGTTTAATTGATTGAATTTTTGGAAATCTGTTTTCTTGAATCAATTATTGTTTTAGTTCTGTTTATTAATCTGGATTGTCATACTGTGTAAGTAATCTTCAGTTTACTGTCAATACTATTTGTCTGTTATTTTCTAGACAGTTCTAAACTATGTTTTTACTCAACTAATTGCTTCCGCTTTTGAATCTGGTGTTTTTACTGTTTATTATTTTTGGGTGTGATTTGATTAATTGTTGAACTATTTGGTAGTGTGCATTGTGTTCAGTTGATTGCTTCTGTGATTCCAATCAACTGCTTATTGTTGTTTTCAGTTTTGTAAGTTATTTCAATTGATTGATTCTGATATGGAATTTATTGATCTTTTGTCGTGCACTTCTTAATATCATTTTTCAGTAGTTTTAATAAAGAACTTTTATTCAATCTTTAATATTTTCCATCTTTTGTGAAAATTTGTGAAAATTCAATTCACCATCATTCTTGAACTCGGCCTAAACTTGTTTTTTACATTCCGCCATACTAATAATTAGTTTGCCTCTTATTGCCAATAATGTGTTATTAGATGACTTTGTTAGGCTGTTGATCAAGACATCATACTTGACATTTGAATTGAATGGATATTTGCACCAATAACTCCTACATTGGTTATACAACCAATAATGTGCAACAGGGTTAATTTGATTGATTTGTCTCATTGGTTTTCCTCCCATACAAATGCATAAGTTGCTTTTGTTACTATCATTATTAAATATCTAAATCAAGCTTCCCCTACCAAATCTTCTTTTTTTCTTTCTTTTATATAAGTGACAAAGACAATATCTTATACCAGCAACAAAGGACATAACATAAAATAAGGAAATAAGAGAGTAATTCATTAAGATAAAGATAAATCCTAACCTTTCTGATAGTTTGACATAATAACTCATTTATTCTTTACGGGACATAATATTTTCAAACAATGAGAACTTAAACCATGGCCAAGAATATTTGTCTTTAAATGATAACCATATATAAAAGGTCTACATGTTTGCACCTATCTAAGCATATATGAAATCTTACAAATACAAAAGGACAAATTCAATATGTCTATCAACAACTAATTTACAATTGTTTCCAACATGACCTATAGTAAAGAATAATGTTTGTTTGCATCACTCAATAATTTCAAGTGCCAATTCTTTGCCTTTGTAAGCAAGTCCAAATGCAATTACAGTTGAGAAATTTTGTATAATATAGGCTGCAATTTTGTTTTTTGCAATAATTTTCCTATTTTATTTAACCATCTTTATTATATGTCTTGCCACCGACTTGGATTTTACATTATTGTTTGAAAAATTTATACTGCACTTATGTTTCTCTATACACAAAAAATGTGGAAAATTAACTTTTTTTCCAACTCTACTAACATCACCTTCTCTAAGGGCGCATCATCTGGTCCTAGATCACCTTCCTCACATGTTTCAACACCATAATCAACCTCTGCATGCACATAACTTTTTTCTCCACCATTATCATTTATGTACCTATATCACCACCTTCTTGAATTCCCACAACAATACTTGTTCTTACATTCCCATTTCTGAGTAATTCTTCCTTATTTACATAATTAGGAACATTTATTGATAGATTTTCAAAAAGTATGGACCTCAATCTTGTTACAAATGGCATAATCAACAAAATCTAAAGCATGTAAATAAGTATTGACTTCTTTAAACTCATCTTGTGGATTGGCTTTGTTTCCTTTCCATCAAAGCCTAAACCGTATTGGTACCCATTTTCCTTCACAATAGTTATCACTTCCAAAACAAACCATTAATCCTTATTATAATTGTTCATTTTATCAATATCTTCCTTCTTGTATATCAAATATGTTCTCTACCTATGATGAACTATAATATTGAAAGACATCCTACAACAAAGATAGAAATTTAAACCATCAAACTAATATTTAATTATTGACAATTATTAAAAACCTCAAATGATCACAAACCCTAACTAAGTCACACAAATAGCTGACCTTAATTAAATAATCTTAATTCAAAGAACAAAATAACACAAACTCCACAAAGTAATTGAACCACTGTATCCTCCTGCATGAAAGCATGAAAGTAATTGCACTCCAACTCCAACCTTTGCATCCAAAATAGAACACATAAAAATGACAGTCCACCAAAGACACTAAAAAATAAACAAAATTATGTATTTCTCTCTAACCACGAGTAGATTCCTTTTTAACCCTGTCTTTAGTCTCCACAAAAAGTTCTTCACATCAACATTAATAGCCTTCATTTTGCCATGTCCTTCAGTCCTTGATCACATGTTTACATCCTCCAACAAAATAATACTTAATAATTTTTATAATTTACAAAAAATATATATTAAAAAGCTAAAAAAATTAAATTTATTATATTAAGAGTATTCTCTATTTTTTTTCTCGTTATACTAAAAAATAAAAAAGAAATGTTTCAATACTTATAAGAAAACACATTTTACCCATAATATTATATAGTGTTGAAATTAGATATGAAGGTTAAGTCTTTAATCTGAATGTCAGATTAAATAAATTGTAAGATTAATTTGATTTTTTTGTTTGACCAATTTAGTCGCTAATTTAAATGAGTTTAAATTGATCAATTTATTTTATAAAATAAAAATTATATTTTAAAAATATATTGTTTTAAACATATACATATTTTACTGTTTATAAATTAAGTCATTATAGGTGAACTTAAAGTTAAAATATTAAAATTATTTACTTATTTTTTTAAAAATCGTTTCTTAATTATTTTAAATTTAATATTATCTTTTCAAAGAGAGTAAAACTGGTGTGTTGCTTTGATATAGAATCAACTGAGCGTAAAGATCACAGATCATTCAAAATATGAATGTGATCGAGCTGATAGAATTTTATTAATTGACTCGTTATTTTTTAGTGAAAGCATTTCCGACAGAAAATATTTACTATAGTAAAAATTTCATATTAACGAGAGATGTTTTAAATAGCTATAAAATATATGAGTTTTGATAGTAATCTTTCTATTTTTTTTTTTTTCCTTCTATTGAAAATTACCACTTTACTTCAGTATTATATGATGTTAATAAACTTGTTAAGCGTTGAAAGTTAAAATGGGTATTAAAGACTAAAATCATTGTCAATTTATTTTTTGGAGAAATAAGGATATAATTATAGAAATTAACATATATAAAGACTAAAAACATAATTTCAAATTTTATAAGACTGAAAACAAATATTTCTTTTATTAAAGTCAAAATAAAAGCTCGTTAGTTTTTATCTAAAATGTGTTACTCATGGTTTTATTCTATCTTCTTCTTCTTTTTTATTATTAAAGAAAAAATAAGTCCACAAAGCATGTGTTTTGTTGATAGTATCAGAGACACCCCATTGGTTTAAAAGGAATAAAAATACAGTGCCCAACTTGAAATTGACGCAAGCTTATTATTAATGCATGCATGGCATCCTCAATTCAATGTGAGCACATGTGCCCATATCCAATTCAGCAGATTTATCGGTGCAATGTCTCATTCCAATGCTTTGCCATTCAACGTTAGACGTTTTTCTTATGTGTCTTCTTTATGTCATTCTCGTCTTATAATTAGGGTCTTGTTTCGATCCTACATAGGATGAAGACTTTTGCACAAAAGAATCAGCATAAATTATTATAATGAATGCTAGTTTTACTTTAAAAACAATATTAGAGACACAAGGCACTACAGTAAAATTAATGTCGGTTATAAGTGAAAAGTTAATCTTATATTAAACATGACCTAAACTATAGATATTAATTCTTTGCATAAATTTTTTCAGATTGATTATATGTAGTCTCAGCTTAATTTATGTTAATTTATAATTAATTTTTATATTAGTGTTTTGTTTAATTAAAGTAATTTAATATAGATCAAGTATTAATCAACTATAATTTTGTAATATATATTTTTTTTTCTAAATTTTGTAATATAAAACATAACTATAAGGTGGATTTTAAGAGGACACGTAATATTGTATTTGATTTTTAGTAGTAGTACTATTCTGTATAAATTAATTGGAGAGTTTAGGATTTAAAATTATAAAACGCAAATTCAAAATGTAATAGAGGTGAAATATAAAATCAAGAAGATAAATAGATTGATTCAACATATTCATGAACCAAACAATTTTTTTATAATAGTTTCATAAATATTTAGTTCCAAGTTTGAATAATTAACCAATTCAATTAATCAACTAAACTAATTAAATAAATTAAATCAAAGTATTTGATTCTAATAAAAAACACAAATCGTAATCACAAAGTGTAAAATTAAAATTAGGAAAGAGAAGAACAAATCCAAAATGTTAATCGATCGGTACAAAAGAGACAATTTCTAAAACTCTGAAATTTAGTAAATTAATTTTATGTGTCTGTTTAGAGTACATTTAAGGTGTATATATTTTGAAATCTAAAATAAACATGAACCTAAATATGGGATCTAATTAGGTTCATAAGCTCAATTATAAAAGTTTAATCTAATAAAAAAAAATCTAATCCGTATATGCTGCTTTATAAAATTTTAAGAAATCTGTCTCAATTTAAAAAAAAAATAATAGAAAATAGCATAAAAATCTAAATACAACAAATTATATGTGAATTTTAAAGTTCTAGAAATGTAGAATCTAATGCATTTGGAATCAACTTAAATAATATCTAAAAAAAAGTGTTATGACCAAAACATTGGACAAAGGTTAGATGGTCAAAGGACAAAAATATGTTTCATTGCTAAGCCGACTCTAATGTTGTTTTCTAAAATTTACTTAATACAATCTTCACTAAGTCAACGTTAAATGAAATATATTTTAATATTATTTTAATTTACAATTGTCTGGTTGATGATCATGACAATAATTTACAAAAAAGAGAAAAAGTTACTTGTCCAACATCTCAATTTTGAACAAAAAGAATAAAATAAAAGATAAAAAAATTAGAGTAGATGAAGGAGATGAGTGTAGATGAAGGAAATGAAGGTGAACGAAGGAGATGAATGCGGATGAAAGAGTTAAGTGTGAATAAAAGAGAATGATGTGAAATAGATGAGTGTGGATAAAGGAGATACGTATGAACGAAGGTGACAAGTCTGGATAAAGGATATGAATGTGAATGAAAGAAATAAGTGTAAATGAATGAAATAAGTGTATGAGAAGATTTATATAAAAAAGTGTCAGAGAAAACTGTGAGTGAGAGGATTTGTCATCCTTAAAACAAGATCTTTAGATTATAATAGTCTACGATTATTAATCATTGTCATGAAAAACACATATTCATAGCATATAAATTAACAATGACTTAACTAACACTATTTTAAATATTAAATATATATTATATTAATGTCAATTTAAGCAACGCTAACTTAATTAATATAAATATTAAAAAGTAATATCAAAACTAACTGATTATTTATTTTTAATTAATGTTTACTAAATTGACACTAATACAGATATATTTACTTATTAAAAAAAGTTAAAAATAATTAATATTAATTTAGAAATAAGTTTAGAATTAGTTAGACCAACACTACTAATATCTAATACTAAATGAACCCTATTAATGTCCGGCACCCAATATTTTTATTTATTTAAATATTAATGATGACTTAGAGTTAACTAAGCTAATTCTACTTTTGTACTTAGAACCAATATATAGTTCTACATATTTAAAAATATTTTTACTCTTCTAATTACAGCCTTTTAAGTCACATTAAATTTCATTTAATCGATTCTAATAATGTTATGTTTAATTGATATTATTATTTGAAAATTGACATAAATTTTCTTGCAGTGTGGAAATTGAATTTGGCTATACTTTTTCCTAAAATTTAGGAACTTGTCTTGTCTTCAATTTTATTAGATAATGTATATTATATTCATACTAAATATTTATTAAAAAAAATTTTAAATGTAAAAATTAAAGCAAAGAAAATATTATAAATATTAAAAGTACATATTTTTTACATAAATCTTAAAATAAAATATTAAATAAACTAAGACCTCTTGGACAAAACTAACTGATAGACTCTTGTCTTATATAAAATACTTGATAAACTAGTTGTTAATGAATATAAATTAATATAACTACATAAATTTTGTTATATAAACAAAATTTATGGCTTTTTAGACAACAAAAAAATTATTATTATTTAATTATATAATTTTAATTTTTTAAATAATTAAATTTTTATTAAAGTTTTAATACTTATATTTATTATTGAAATTTATATAAATTTTTTATTTGAACAAGTAATTTTATTTAAATAAAATAATATAATGAGTATTAATCAAATTTAACTTTTTTAAATTTATTTTTCTTTTATTTCTTAATTTAAACTATTAATACATTGAATTTTTTTCACTATTTTTACTGTTTTAATCAGGTAATAAAAGCTACTATTTTCACTGTTTGTGATTTTTACATAGTACGTCATTTCATTTTCTAATATTAAATAGTTTTTAATTTAAACTGTATTTAAAATTAAAAAATAATCCAATAAATATGAAAAATATGTTAATGATTAATTATTTCTATAAAACTAAAATAAATAATAATAAATAAAAGGAAATTAAGAATAACAAAAAAGTTAAACATAAAAGATAATGATAAAAAATAAATAAACTACAAATTATAAACTAGAAACTAGTTAAAATAATGTACAATTTATAAGTCAAAATTTTTCTGAAGTAAACCATATTGAAGTATTTATTAAACTTCTTTTATTAATTAAGTTAAGCTGTAAATTAGTCAAATGAATTATCATCTAGTTTATTGCTATTAAATATATTTTAATAATTTAAAAGGAAAATAAATATAGACGCAGAGAGATATACCCTATCTAGAGTATGGACCATGACTAGATACCTACGAAAATTGATTTCTAGAGATCATATTAAATTAATGCATGCCGAAAATATATATATATATATATATATATATATATATATATATATATATATATATATATATATATATATATTAAATTAATGCATCACTTCCCAAACTTCCAATCTATACCTTTCATGAACCCAAGAAATGTACATCTAATCATTTATTTTTCTTTGGAACACCTTTCCTCATCTTGACTGAATTCTCACTCTTAGATGCTCCTACCAATCTTTAGCAATGGGTATCTTTTCTTCAACATTTTCAATTGCTCAAACCTAAAGTGTTCAATAATAATTTAAAACTGATTTAGTTCACCAGGTCTTTAAAATTGAAATTGTTAACCGATTTATCCCACTTAATCATGATAAGGTATTGTAAATACGTTTTTAACCTCCTAAATTTTATAAAAAATTATAATTGATCTCCTAAATTAAACAATTTATTTTAGTATCTCAAAATTTCTAAAAAAGAAAGTTGTTTCTAAACATTAAATTTAAAGAACCAAGATAATATTTTTAATTTAAATAAAATCAGATATACCTCAAATTTAAGAAAAGAATATACTCAAACCTATATTTATTTATTTAGAGTTTTGCAGTTGAATTACTTCAAACGCTTTGAAATGTATTCAGGGAATCATTCCAATATATGTAGAAAAAGAATCAATTTTAAGAACACAACTATTTTTTAAATATATAAACAAATATCATTGGAATTCCTTCTTATATTCCTCTGGAATAGTTTCATTATTATTTATAATTATAGTATTAACTTAACCTTTTGGTTCTGAATAATATTGAGTTAATTAATAACAACATCCATGTACCCTAACTTCTTAAGGTATAAACATTGGTTTGCTCAATAAAATTATAGACTTCCGTGGGTCTATGTGTTTGATCCACCTTTATCTTTTACATCATGTGAACTTGAGTAAATTATTCTAAATTTGAATTTCACATTAATGAGTGTGCCTTCCTTATTAATTAATTATTGGAACTCTGTGATTGGTGGAGTGAGACCCCTCTCCACGTGACAGAGGAAACGATGTGCCCCAAGATTTGCCTGTTCCCAACTCTCTTTCTTTCTTTTATTATAACTTTTTATAATAAAAAATTAAATCAATAGTAAATATCACATTCTTTTAAAAATCAAATTAAATTGGTTACTAATTTAATTATAAATTAATTTAAAATATAATTTTAATAAGTTGTCTAAATCTTGGAATTATTATTAAAAACTAATTTAAATCTTGATTCAGAGATTAATGTAATTACTGATTACTTATGTAAAATAAATTTAATAATCATATCATATAAGAATAACTTAAGTAGTTATGTTATATGAAAATGAATTCAATCATTATATTATATATCATACTATATAAAACTTGATTGAGTGATATAGATTAAAAAGTTGATTATTAGAATTCATTAATGTTTCATATATAAAATTAATAAATAGTATAAAATAACTAATGTACTAAAATTAGTTAAGAAGATTCTATGTCCAAAGGTGATGTCTTTATACTGAATTAAAAAAACTAAAATATGTATTATAATTTTTTTTTATCTTATATAGAGTTTCATCTTGAAACTCGTGAGAAATTTGTGAACAGTTGCTAATCAGTTTCATTTAAAATGGAGTTAAATATAATACGTTTCTTCTCGAACAATTTTATAATTAGAGAAAAAGGAACTTTTTATGTTTATTATTTAAGATATTTTATGTTTGTTAACGGAATAATGTGAAGGTGGGTGATGGAAATTTATATTAAGTCAAATTTTTATCATAAAAAATAAAATTGTATTAAAAAAATAATTTTAAAAGATTTAAAATTTATGTCAGACTTCATTAAAATTGTTATAAATTTACATTGATTATTGCATGATTCGAAGTAAATTTCGAAAATTTTGTAAATTATATTGCTTTTGACTTTAAATCAAAATCTGAATTATAACAAAATTTCTAATAAACATAATATATAATATAATATAATATGAGCTACACATTTAAACTAAAAGTTTTATACAAAATCATTTAACATTTAAACTAAAAGTTTTATACAAAATCATTTAATTTAATCTAAAACTTTTTTAACAAAAAAATAAAACTGTACTATTTATGTTAAAAAAGGAACGTAGAACATTATTCTTTTAATTTTTGAATGCTTAGAATATCAGAGATTTATTATTAAAGACCTGAAACATTTTCATCTACTTGATTATATTGTAATCATAAAGATAAAATAAAAATTGTCCTATGATTGAATATGTTAGATAATAATAATAAAATTTTGAGACAATGATACCTACTTAAATAATGACTCTGATCCAATACATCATGTAGTAGTCATGTTTAAAGGAGTCTCTTTGCTTATTACACTACAAATAAGAAAGAATTGATAAAAATTAATTTCATATATCTTAGACATAAATTAATTTTATATCTATTAAAAGATGTCTAATCTTAAGAAAGATGAATTGTGATGATCTTATTATGCTCTTTCCACTTAAAAGGTTTATGCTAGCCATAACTAGTGAAAGTAAAGACATATGTTATTTAAAATACTTGCAATATAATGAAAAATGTAAGATTTTATCTTTGTAATAGGCTTATCTTTTCTTGGTTGGGATTATTGGAGCAAACAAGACCACACTACTATGTTATTCTTAGAAATAATTGTAATCAACACCAGTGGGCCCTATCGTGAATGACGAACAATTAGTTATAAAATTACTATAATTTAAAAAAAAATATAAGTTATAATACTAACCCTTCAATGCATGGAGTTAACTAAATATGTCTCTAGGAGTCACTCTTCCATGTTTATATTTATTGTTCGATATAGAACTTTGTGTTCCCAGATTTCTAGATGGATTAAGGCTAAAGATTCCATATATGTATGATTTGTCTTGGTCCACACTCAAATTTTTCATGTAATTGACAAAATGAACTATAAAGTTAAATGTAATTATTATAATATGGAAAACATAGACAACATTAAATCACTTACATGGCTCATAGTTGTATCAATGAAATGTTTAGCATGAAGGTTCCTTCAACAACCTCCACTATGTATGGTAAGGAGATGTACAAAGGAACAAAGTACTATCGATGTCAAATGCTCTATTGTCCTAATGTAGCTGAAATGTTTTCCTCCTCACCCTGGTAATATGGTTAGAAGCTGAGATATTAGATCATCCTTGACTTCTACCATGTCATCATCATGAATAGCAGGTGCTTCCATAACATGCTTACTACAACAGACATGGTCTTAAACAAAGGAAAAATTTTAGTTCAACATTGAAGGCCATTATAATAATTACAAGTAAATAGAAAATAAGATAATTTAATACTTGTTACCGTGTTGAGACTAACCTGATCAGATTTTAGGCCAAGTCAAAAATATGCCTATACCCTCTTCCACTAATTGGACCTGTGTGTTGGGCAAAGGCACCTGAGCAACAACATCTCGAGCTTCATCAACCAACACTCGTGTCCAGTCAGATTGTAGAGGGACACCATGGATGGTTAACCCTTTTTCAATTTGTCATACAAGTGTGATAGACACGTGGGATTATCTTCAACATATAACTTACATTGGTATTGTTAGTCAATATGAGTATGATCCCTTGAGGGATCTACAACAAAAACAACAAAACTTCCTTTTGTAACATTCTAAAATTTATAAATGTAATTATTTTTGCCATAATTTCCGTTTTAAAGTAAAATATAGTTATAGAGGTATATATATTATGCCCTTTTGGGAGATGACCTTAGGAAATTGGATTTTGGAAAATCATATTTTGGGGGATGATGTTAGGAAGTCGGATTTTGGGAGATATTATGAGAAAATCGGATTTTGGGAAGACGAGTTTAGGAAATTGGATTTTGGATGATCGGATTTTGAGAGATGCCTTCAGGAAGTCGGATTTTGGGAGATGGCCCCATGAAGTCGAATTTGGGAGATGGGTTCAGGAAGTCAGATTTGGGAGACACTTTCAGGAAGTCAGATTTTGGGAGATGCCCTCAGGAAGTCAAATTTTTGAGAGATGCCTTCAAAAAGTCAAATTTTGGGAGATGCTCTTAAGAAGTCAAATTTTGGGAGATGTATTCAGGAAGTCGAATTTTGGGAGACATCCTCAAAAAGTCGGATTTTGGAAAAGAGCCTTAGGAAGTTATATTTTTGGAAATGCCTTAGGAATTCAGATTTTAAGAAGTAGTCTTAGGAAGTCATATGTTTGAAGATGTCTCTGGAAAGTCAGACTTTGGGAGATGATCTTAGAAAGTCAGATTTTGAGAAATCAAATCTTATAATCTTGTTAAATACATCAAATATTTACCCAGATAAAAGGGTCGTAAGCTAGTTTCCATCTAACTTTAATTTATTTAACATATAATTTATTAATTTCAAGTCAAATCAAAGATATGAAAAAATCAAATCAAAAAATCCTTGGAAAGAGCTAAAATAAGATTCTTGAACCAATTTATGAGTTCTCAAATTCCAATAGTTATGAGAAACAAGTGTATAATTTGTAATTATGGATAATAGTATTAACAGTAGAAATTTAGCTTGAAGGAATAGATAAGCACTGTGAAATAAAAATCTACCAACATTAAATGTTATATATAAGAGCCAAAATGAAATTGATTAAAAAGACATTAATCAACAACTATTTTACCTCTTATCTTTGACATTATTATTAGGTGAGCTAAACTAAAAGTCAAATCATCTTAGAATCAAAATAAAAACTTCAAAATGAACTGGAAATAATGATTAACAAATTTGGTAGAAAATTCTGCCAATGCACAAAACGCTAAAAAAATAAAAATAAAAGCAAGGAAAAGAAAACCAAAGAACTGATCCTCGACTCCTCCAACAATCAGGTAAAGAAAAGAAAACATAATTTTTAATTATTTGAAAATTCTATTTTCCAATGAGATCTCCCTAACCTCATGTATTTGAAATTTTATTAAAGTACTAGTACTAAAATTTTCACTGGTTTACTGTACAACGTTCATTGCAATTTTACTATTTTACTGTTCAAAATTCTTTTGTATTAATTTTTACTATATTAACGATTATGATTGATTCAATTATGATGTTTTGATCTTTCCTTATATACCTTATAATCACTTGTTAAATTGTTAAATGGCAGTTTAATCCTTGGGGATTTAAATGAGTGGATTTTCATCAAGATAAAATTATTTTGAATGTTTTGAAGGAATATGAAGTGTTCATTTATCCTGTCTAGTCACTGCACTATTGTCTCCAAATATTTATAAGATCTGAAAATTTGATTTATAAAATGCTTTGATGTGAAAACTAATTTAATAATTTGTCTCACTTTTCTCATATATTTGTTGAACTCAAATCAAACCAAAATTTAGATCAAAGCTAAATGGATGCTCCTAAGTTTCCCAATTGATTCATTATTGATATCTCGACCTATTTTTCTAGTAACGGTTAGAGCCTCAATATAGTAGAATATTCTATTCCTTTTAGAGGAATTGCACATTCTACCTTAACCTTTGTCCAAATTTTGGACATTGCCTTAGTACTTGATGGACCTGTAGTGGTGACTTTCTTCTTGCTACCGACCGCACACAACAATCCCCTGATCAATCTATTTCCACCTGCAATGTAATGTAAAATATTATTAGAGAAGTATATTGTATAATTAAATTTTTTTTATGAAGAAATATTATTAGAGATATATCATGTCAGATACACTTTATCAGATTCTCATAATCATTCACTTAGATATTTTCTCATTCATTTAGATTAAGGATCGGATTATAACTCAGCAAGATATATCATGTTAGACATACTTATCAGATTCTCATAATCATTTGCTTAGATATTTTCTCATTCGTTCAGACTAAGGATTTGACTCTAATTCTTTTGTTTCATAGACAACATTGGATTGATACTTGACTTATGAAGGCGTCTTTAACAAACCCAAACTTGAAGTGAAACCTTTTTGCAAATACATTACAATGGGTTTCGTCTGATGAAGTTAAACATTTGTTAAGAAAACCCATAACAACTTTATTCAGATGATCATAGTCAAAGACTTATAATTTATGCTAAACTTTTCTAGCTCAATGAGGTCATGTCAGACGTGAATTATCAACTAAATCACTTGACCAATATACATTTATGTTTACTTTAACAAGTGATTAGATCATAGTCTTAGATTCTGAATAACCGATACATGAGTAGATTAACTAATTAGTTCAAAATGTTCAATAAAACATTTTAATAAGTTCTCATGTATTAACTCTTCTTCTTGAGTTAGTACATATGATAATAATATACAATATAAAAAGAGATAAGGAATAAAAAAACTACACACAATTTATATTGGTTCATCTGTCATAACAAACTACATTTAGTTCTTAACTAACTCATTCAAATTTAACTAAGAAGACTAATATTATGAAGTACAGATAGATTATTCTTGGACTCGTAGCCACTCCTGGCTAATCCTTTAGAAATTCTTTCCTCAAGCTACGCCTAGCTGACACTGAGTATTCTTGACTTAATACTGAGTATTCTTGACGCCAATACTTTTGGATCAACACTAAGTATTCTTGACACCACCACTCTTAGCTCAACATTGAGTATTTTTTACAACATCCACTTTTGGTTTAACACTGAGTATTCTTGATATTAGGCAGTCCTAACTTAACACTGAGTATTCTTGACACTAGCTACTCCAGGCTCAACATTGAGTATTCTTTTCTCAAGACACTCTTGGCTAACATAAAGAAGGTTGAAGACTTGAATGATAGTTTAATCATTTTTTCTGACTGAAAGAGAGTGTTTGGGTCTTAGAACGAATATAAGGTTTGGGCAATGTCTCCTAATTTAGATGGTTTCTCACTCTAGGGAGGGGTTATGTCTTTTCAAATCAATCGATTAATTGATTCTTCTAATTGGTTTACTGTTTCAATGAATTTTATTTCACAATCACCATTGGTAGTATAATCCCTTATGAAATGATGTTTTTAGTGGGTTTCGAGTTTTTAATTAGACAGTTTAAAGAGTTTTTAATTAGATTAATAGCATCGGTGTTGTGACACTAAGGGTATCTTATTTACCTAAAAAGCATAATCTCTCAATTCTTGTATCAACCATAAGATTTGAACATAACTTCTAGCTGCTTTAGCAATTGAGAGGACTACAAAGGCTTGCTTTTTTGTTATGTCATGATACCGAGCTTGATCTATGTAAATGACCTTTGAACATAACTTCTAGCTGCTTTAGCAATTGAGAGGACTACAAAGGCTTGCTTTTTTGTTATGTCATGATACCGAGCTTGATCTATGTAAATGACATTTACCACTTGTATTCTTTCTATCTAATTTACAACTTGTAAAATCTGATTAAAAAAAACCTCCTAGATGCCACAATCACAGTGGTTGTTCCCTTTCGGTATTTTAAGATTCACGTTTCCGTATTGAGATTTGATTCCTTGGAATTAGATTGATATCTTGCATACATGCACATACATGCACACACTAAACATGAAGTATAATAGTAGTTAAGTACGAGACCCAATGAATTCTCTATATTTGGTCTTGATCCACTGCTATACCTTTTTCATCTAAATAAAAATAGTAGTGGGTTGACATAGGTCTAGTAGCTTTCTTGCTTTTATCCATTTCAAATTTCTTCACCAGATCATTACAGTACTTTTGCAGGATATACTAAGCAATACCAAGAAGGTTCTGTTTTACAGGAAATACTAAGAAATACGGTGGCCAAGGTGAATTCAACACCTCACAATCAGCAGGAAATGTGGGGACTAGAAACCTTGTTACCCTATAAGAGTGGCAAGTATGAAGCTGCCTATGCTTGAGACCAAGAGCAAGGGCTTCATGTCAAAGAGATCAATGAACCAAGTTGAGGATATAGGGTTGCCATCACAACTAGAAAGAATAAAATAGATAAACCTGGCGTGGGAAAAATCACTAGTGTATCATAACAGAGAAGCTGCTACCTGCTTGTGATACCAAATCATATAGTGGCTTGGAAGAAGGATGATGGGGCGATTGCTGCTAGTTCTATATATGAAGCTCACCATATGTACAAGGTTTGCATATTAGAAGAAGTCAATAACTGAGTACATAATATAGCCAAGTCATGTCAATGCATTCCAATATTTAGATGTATTAATGCAGAATATGGAGGAGGAAACGGTTCAGGGGAAGGGGTGGTTACTAATCATGGGTAAGTACAGTTATTTTGTCTTAAAGAGAGGTTATATGGCTCTCAATTCACTGTTTACGGGTTGAAACATCTTTAAAATGGTCCATCTGATTAGTTAATTTATTTTTAGCTGTTAAAAAAAACAACTACAATAATCAAAAGAAAATGTTGTAATAATTTCTCTCTAGGGCTAATTGCTCTTGTCCAAATAAGATGAATCAAGGTGTGTGGGATAAAGATCTGATGCAGATGTAGACGAAGCACTCCATGCCACTTCCATATTTAGCTCACGGTAGTATTGTCTCATTGCCTCCATCCTCTTCTCATCCAATACCTCACTTGTCTCTGTAACCACTTCTTCAACAACACTTCTTCCTTCTAGTATGCTTACTACTGATGACATTGTTGGCCTAAGTGTT
>Ga0099824_1001821_pt1 | contig 30698 bp, 15 predicted proteins | sample SiratrowhiteBW_FD_76837 | JGI IMG/M metagenome (GOLD analysis project Ga0099824, IMG submission 76837) | Root nodule microbial communities of legume samples collected from California, USA - Siratro white BW | ecosystem: Host-associated > Plants > Roots > Nodule | place: USA: California... | reverse complement strand
ACAAACATAATTTGTCTTTCGAGAATTGTCTAAGAAACAAGCAAAAACTTGTGATAAAAAAAAATTATAAATTTTTTTAATATCCATAATTATAGGTTTTATATTTCTTATATTTTAAAAAAAAAAATTTTTTTTTTTTTTTTTTTTTAAGAAATATACCACCTATAGTTATGGATATTAAAAAAATTTATAATTTTTTTTTATCACAAGTTTTTGCTTGTTTCTTAGACAATTCTCGAAAGACAAATTATGTTTGTAAAATATTCTAATTAATTAATTTCTAAATACACAGAGAATCTTTTAAACAAACCGATTTTACTAAATTTAATTGATTATTTTAAGACATAATAAATTATATTGTTAGTTTTTTAATTATGAGAATTTAATCACAGTAATCTAATTCATTATTTGAGTGATAATATATTATTTGCAAATACATGTATTTGAAATAAACTTTAGATAATTGATTCTTATTTATGATAATTAATTAAGTCAATATAATTAATTATGTTTTAACTTAATCTATTAACATATTCTTAAAATATTTTTTAAAGTTTTTAAAAATAGATTAAGTTGTACTCAAAGGCATAGAATATATATGATACGTAAACTAATAATGCCAAGTTATTACATAAAACACTCACATCTGCATAAGAATTTTAATAACACTTAAAAAGCTCTATAATATTACAATCTCCATATAAGAAATGATTTAAAAGGAGGGATTTGTTGATTTGAAAGCTTTGTGAATAGATCCAAAAACATTAAAATGAATAGAAAAATAACTCACAAGCATTTTCAATTGATAAAATAATATCCTATATTCTATTAGCCACAGTAGGAATTTTTTTAGAATTCAAACAGATCAAACCATTAACCGTTGTGTATGAAATAAGAAAGAGTGGTTGTTAACTGATTATGTTCCTTCCTAAAATTTCACATTTCAGAATTAAAAATTTTAAAAAAATATTCTTGATATTTTCAGAAACATATGGATTGAAAATTTTAAAAGTTTTAGAAAAATATTTTGATATTTTCATAATGAAAGAAAAAACTAGAGGTACAAGAAGAAACAGTCGTTTAAACATTCCTGACTTGGTCTAGGCAAATTCTTTTTTCACCTCCATAGTTTCTTGCTCTACCTCCATAAAAAATGAAATAACATTTTTACCCTCCTCTTCATCTTCTTCACTTAGCATCCCTCTTCCTCTTAGCTGTATTAGCACCAACCTCCAACGCTATCGCCATAACTGTTTTGAAGAATTCACAGTTCCTACGCTTATTTTTAAAGGGAGCTTTGAGCTATTCACCAAGTCTTGGAACTAGAATAAAAAAATTAGGTTATATTTTAGATTAGAATAGAAAAAAATTGTATTATAAGTTGTATAATTTAGAATAAAAATTATATTATACTCTCCATTGGATAATTCTGAATATAACACAATTTTTGTATTTATATTGTGCAATATGAAATATACTTTTTATATTTTAGATGGCATAATTCTAATTATAACATATATTTTATATTTTCAATTTTACCATTTAAAATACAAGAATAATTGAATTGAACAATTTAAAATACACAATTCAAAATATAAACAATCAAAATTTTAAGTTCTAACTTCTAGATCCTGGATGTCTCCAAATTTCACATTCTGAAATTGAAAATCTTATAAGTATATTTTTAATATTTTCGTAAGTATGGGATGCAAGAAGAATTGTGGAGGTAGAGGAAGAAATGATCTCTGATTTACAAATAAATATTTTTATTCTTTTTACACATAAACATACTACAATTAAGAATGAAGCAGGGAATTACCAATAAAAACATAACCACAGAATTAAAATAGTTTAATTTTTCATGTTTATCAACTGAAAACTTGTGCAATTCTATTATAAAATGTTTGGTAAACAAACTTTGGTTTAGTAGTGTCTTTTAAAGTGCTAGTATCTAATTCCTAACCTTTGTATACTTATTCCTACTATCTATCCTTAAGATTATTATTAAATTTATGTTTTAATTATTTTTTTTTCTTCTGTATATAAGCATGATTTAATAAGTTATTTTATAGTTTTTACTTATCTAAAAATTCTTATTTTAATATTTAATAAATAAGATAATGATAGAAAATAAGTTTATTATTATTAAGATACATCATATTGTATTTATGTTAGCTGTTATATTATTCATAATATTTATTTTACTATTTCATAAATATATTTTAATAGATGGCATATTTTTGTTAAAAATATTTTCCTATTATATTGTGTACTTTAACTATATTTTTTTCTTTATTTTATACATCTAATATCTATTTTAAAAAATACTTATTTTTAATTTATTTTAAATTTAAATAGAAATATTGTATAAGGTTAATAATAAATATACATTATTAAAAAACAATAATTGTAAGTAAAATAAATATAATTAAAATAATATGTGAATGAATAGAATATTATAATAATTAAAATTAATTAAAAATAAAAATTAGAAATACCCTCAAAATATATTTTATCAATAAAAAATAAAGCTTATGTAAAATATTGTATAAACATATATAATTCTATCTTACATTTTTAACCTACTTTAATTGATAAATTAATCAAACTCTCATAATTTAATAAAGTAGCTTAACAATTTTGTTACCAAATCTTAATTTCTAGCTAGTTTTTCAATTTTTAACTATCTTTGTGTTTAGTTTTGGTAATAACTTTAATATTCGAGTGAATTATACTTGTCTCCCTCTTTTTTATTTGAATTTCATAGTACCCATTATGGAGACCCACACAAATCTTTCAATTGTTTTAACAACATTTTTATGTAGAGTGATTGCTATAACCTTAAAAAAAATTAGAAATATTATGCGTAACCTTAAGAAGTTTCAAGAGAAGAGAGTATAATATTTTAGTAAAAGAGGAATTTCTAGATGGAATAAAAATAAAGTATTAAACCATAATCCTAGGATGTGTTAATTTGATAATTCATTGTTGGTTGTCTCGTGTTAATATTTTATATTTGAAGTGGAAAAAAAAAAAAAAACCAAATGATCACAACATAGTACGGATCTTATCCTTTGTGTTTTTTTCTTGTCCTTAACCATAAAGGGAATAAGTGAGAGAAAATGAAAAATAAAAAAAATGAAAACATATATGGGCACATCATCATCACAATTGACCACATTACACATGTGTTCATTCTCACAAAACAAAATGTTAAGATACGGACACAGAAACACAGATTGCGTTAGAGAGAGAAACCTCGGATCTAAAATGTTCTTCTAAAGTTCTTATTTTTCTAACAACAACTAACCATATCTGTTGTTTAACTCTTTCCCTTTGAATATGACATGTTGTGCAACTGAGGATTGAGGTTAGATTCCTACCACCCACTTTCCATTCTCCTCATATGATCAACTCTTTGTCTTTTTTGATTGAAAGCTAAGTTTCCCTTCTTTATTTCTTTCTCTTTCCATCAGATGGATATAGTGTGCATGTGAAGACAAGGCCATTTCCAGAAAAAGTGTTTCTTAAAGACCCAGCAAAAATCCAGGCCTCTGATTCCTGAATACACACTCCCTTCAATGCCAACACCAATACTGTCTTCATGATTACGATTGCAATTTATTTCTATTTGGTGGGGATCTGAAAAATTTGAGCTTGGATGCAATGTGGGTTGAATTAGGGCAGTTATAGGTGTCCTACCTGTCAGGGTGACCCTCTTGGATCTTCCACACAATGGCATTGTTCCGCAAGTTCTTCTATAAGAAGCCCCCAGATGGGCTTCTAGAAATCACTGAAAGGGTTTATGGTACGCTTCCTGTTGCCTCATTTTCTGTCAACTTCATTGGTTCTGGTGGAAGTGAACATTGTTGGTTTCTTCTCGGTGCAAATATATCCTTATGCATTTTGCCTTGGTGGGGGGTTGTGGTATGTAAGGCTTTTTAGCAGATTTGAAGTGAATAATGGGAATATCATAACGTGTACATTGTTGGCTTCTGTTGAGTTCAAATGTTCCATCTTCATGCATTTTGTGTTAGTGGTATGTAAGGCCTGTTTTGCAGATTTAAAGTGAATAATGAAAATAGTATAATGCGAACAATGTTGGCTTCTGTTGAGTGCAAATATTTCATCTTTTTTGCATTTTGTGTGAGTGGAGGATTTGGTTATGTAAGGCTTGCTTTGCATATTTGAAGTGAATAATGTGAACAATGTTGGTTTCTGTTGAGTGCAAATATTTTATCTTTATGCATTTCGTGTTAGTGGATTGTGGTATAGGGCCTATTTTGCAGATATAGAGTGAACATTAGGATCTTGTGACTTTTCTGCATTTTCATGTTACACAAGATACATATCAATTGTAAAAGGAATGGAGGTAATGGGAAGAACCTCCATAGAGTTGACACAAAAAACTCAGCTGTTGTTTTTTCTGGAGAATTAAATCGTGCTATACTTAACAACTTTATATTCTCTTAGAATTTGGGTCTTTTAGACACTCACTACTTTGCTTATATGTGTGACATGTCATTTTACTTGGTAATTGATGCATTTCTTCATCATAAAGAATCTTTATGTCATTCATATGCGTGATTGTGATTATTGTGTCATTGCACGTGTAGTCTTTGATTACTGCTTTACCACGGATGTTATGGAAGAAGAAGAGTATAGAGTGTATATAGGAGGAATAATTGGGCAACTTCGTGGTCACTTCCCTGATGCTTCATTTATGGTGTTCAACATGCGGGAGGGAGACAGCCAAAGCCAGATTTCAAACATTTTGTGCGACTATGACATGACTGTGATAGACTATCCTCGACAGTATGAAGGTTGCCCCTTGCTTACCATGGAGATGATCCATCATTTCTTGAGATCAGGTGAAAACTGGCTTCAACTCGGGCAACAGAATGTCGTCTTGATGCATTGCGAACGAGGTGGATGGCCGTTATTAGCGTTCATGCTGGCTGCACTCTTGATCTATAGAAAGATGTTTACAGGGGAGCAGAAAACACTAGACATGATATACAAGCAAGCTCCTCGGGAACTTCTGCAGTTGATGTCACCATTGAATCCATTGCCTTCACAATTGAGATATCTTCAGTACATATCAAGAAGAAATGTTGGTTCAGAATGGCCTCCTCTTGATAGGGCACTTACTTTGGACTGTGTAATTATAAGACTCATTCCTAACATGGGTGGAGAGGGTGGCTGCCGTCCTATATTTAGAATATATGGACAAGACCCTTTTATTCCTGCAGATCGAACTCCCAAAGTTCTCTTTTCAACTCCGAAAAGGAGCAAACTTGTTCGCTATTGTAAGCAGGTGGTACCTAAGTCCTTTTACTCTTATTCAATATGCTTTTTAACGCCCTTTGTTTTGTTCTTGATGTTCCTTCCATTGTTTGTTTAATCATCTCAATATCAACCATAATCAGTGCTGTGGAATTCCATATATTGAATTAGTGTATACATACAGACAGAAAGACAAGACAACATATATAGAGTAAGGAAACTTTTATTGAAAGTTACATTGCTAGCTGAAGTCAGTGATTATCCAAAGTTATTTAAATAAAATTAGAACTTTGTTAATTCATTTTAAGCAGGATCTTTTTCAATTGTTTTATGTTCTATGCCAATTGTTTTGCAGTGATGATTTGTTATGCCATTTCATTGTATGCATTAAACATAAAAATTCCCTCTCAAAGTTAGCAAATATTTGCATTAATTGATATAGTGAGGTTCTTATTATGATTTGCATACAGACAATTGGTTAAAATCAACATAAAACTATGTTAAATGTGATTAGAATCTGGATATTTTGTTTTCTCTTACTACACAGGATTTATTGTTTTCCCCATTTCTCTTTATTTACTTATTTTTTTTTCATATTTGTTTCAGAGTGATTGTGAACTGGTTAAGATTGACATCCACTGTCACGTTCAAGGTGATGTCGTTTTTGAGTGTATTCATCTGCACAGTGATTTAGAGCATGAAGAAATGATGTTTCGGGTGATGTTTAACACAGCATTCATAAGATCAAATATTTTGATGCTTAACCGTGATGAAATTGACATACTATGGAATGCTAAAGATTACTTCCCTAAAAATTTCAGAGTGGAGGTATTGATCTCTCTCACTCTCTCCTGTTTTTAGTAATTGGTTAGTGATAAACCAACTTAATGTTTTTGGGAGTTATATACTGTATTTCTGGTTGAAGGTTCTTTTCTCAGATATGGATGCTTCATCTTCTGTTATTTCAATCGATCCGCCTCGTGTTGAGGACAAAGAAGGCCTCCCTGTTGAAGCATTTGCAAAGGTCAAGGAGATTTTCAGCAACGTGGATTGGCTAGATTCAAAGGAAGAAGTAGCAAGTGTGCTCCAACAGATCACAGCTTCAAATATCCTTCTGGAAAGATTGGACTCTGGGGTTTCTGCTGCAACAAGTGGCTTGCGAAAGGAGTCACCTGAAAAGTCTACAGCTGTTTCGAAGGCACACGGTGATACAAACAAGCTGACTTCATTGGGATCGTCTGTGGATGTTGCCATGGAAAATAAGACTGAACCATTAGAATCAAAGACATTGTCTGAAAATGACATTGAGACTCTTGAATGTTCAGATCAAAGGAACCAACCTATTCACTCAGTTGGGCTTTCAAAAGATCCAGATTCTACTACAAAGGGAACTGAATCATTAGAAACAAAACAATCATTAGAATCCAAGGAGAAGGATAATGAGTCGTTAGCATCAAATGCTCATTTGGAAAATGATACCATGTGTCCTAAACCTATAGCCCAGGGAAAAGAATCTGTTCACTCTATTGAACCATCCACTGATGCAGATTCCTTGGAAAAGACAACTGATTTGTTAGGACCAAAGGAGAAAACAATTGAGTCTAATGATAGCAGATTCAAATCTGAATCAAAGGCATCCATGGAAAACGATGCCAAGGTTCCAACATCTATGGCTCATGTGGAGCAGTCTATGCCCTCTATTGAACCATCCAAGAATGCAAATTCAGTGACACAGGATGTGGGACCATTAGAATCAAAGTCATTAACGGATGGAAACTTAATGAAAGAGAAGATGGGACAATCAGAGCAAAAGGTATTGTTAGAAAATGATACCAAGACTGTCACATCCACGGTTCAGGGGAAACAACATAGTCCCTTACTTGAACCACCTGTTGAAGCAAACACAGTTAAAACGAAAATTGAACCTCAAGAATTGCAGGTTTCCCTCCAGCTTCCCACCAAATCTAAAATAATTTCTCCCCGGGTGCGTCCAGCTGTTCGATCTGCTTCTGCTTCCGCTTCTTATTTTAACTCCTTAAAAGGTTCACCTGTAGCTATCTCAAGATATCGTAGTGCACCATCAGCTCTTGGAATAACATCTGTGTTGCAGGATCATGCAGCAGTGGATATCCAAGAAGTAACTCATGCAGTGACAGTATCTCCTCCTGCTTCTGCATTGCCTCCTTCAGACTCCAAGGTGTCAAATTCTGTAGACCCTAGTTCCACAACTGTTCCTCCACCATCATCATCATCACCTTTGCTTCCATCTTTACCATTAAAAACTTCAGCTGATGCTCTTAACACCACGGAAAAGACTATTGGATCTCTTCCTCCAGCAGCTGTCACTACTCCACCACCACCACCACCACCACCACCACTTCCTCAATGTGATCATGCTTCAAATTTGATGCCATCTAATGTTACACTTGATGGTCAGAAGCCATTGGTCAGTCCTCCTCCTCCCCCACCTCCTCCTCCAGCCCCTTCCCTTCCTGAAACATCACTTTCCACAACCAAAGTTTCAGGTAAAGGTCCTCCCGCACCGCCGCCTCCACCTGCAACCTCTGGTTTTCCTTCTTCATTGAGTATGAATGAATCAGTTGCTACGCCTGGCCCTCCTCCTCCTCCCCCACCTCCACCTCCTAGCCTTTCAGGTTCTACTCCACCATTAGCACCACCACCACCCCCTCCTCCAGCTTCTGCATTCCAAAATTCTTTGTCTAAGAACTCAGCAAATGGTCCTCCTGTACCCCCACCTCCACCTCCTAGCCTTCCTGGTTCGACTTCATCACCATCACCATCAGCGCCACCACCACCCCCTCCTCCAGGTTTGGCTCCATCACCATCACCATCAGCACCACCACCACCCCCTCCTCCAGGTTCTGCATCCCAAAGTTCTTTGTCTAGCTCCACAAATGTTCCACCTGTACCCCCACCTCCCCTTTCTGCCAATGGATTGTCCAAACCTGCAGTTCCTGGACCTCCTTCTGTTCCCGGACCACCTTCTGCTCCTTTTGGTGCAAAGGGACGTGGCCTGATGCGTGCTAACCCAAAAGGTCAGTCTAAGAGGAGCAATCTAAAACCTTACCATTGGTTAAAATTAACAAGGGCAATGCAAGGAAGTTTATGGGCTGAAACACAGAAACTAGATGAATTTTGTAGGTATGTCTCTATTCTGACTTCAGTTATAAATATCTTAAATCTGACCTTGTATGAATTGTGCTTATTATTATTCTTTTTTTCAAAACCCTTTTTGGTGTTAGGGCTCCAGAGTTTGACATGTCAGAACTTGAAACTTTGTTCTCCGCAGCTGCTCCGGCTACAAATGATGGACAAGGAAAATCAAATCGCCGTGCCTCTGGGCAAAAAGTTGAGAAAGTTCAACTGGTATGCCTTTTCATTAACATACCTGTTGAATCTAATAAGTTCAGATAAAGAAACATATAAGTAGTTTTTCTTCATTTTTTTTTCAGAAAAAGTCCCAAAAAAGCCCTTTAACTATTCTAAGATTTATTTATTGAACTCATTAAAATATTAGATGTTAAATTTAAAAACTACTTATTAGAAATTGACATTTTTAAATAAGTTCTTTTCTTTTATTCCACCATTTTCTAGTGAATGCCATGTATGTGTAATGTTTTTCACTATAGGACCTTGATGATAATTTCTTTTTCTTTTTTACCAGGGGGTTGTTTGTGTTTGTAGGTTTTGTTTGATGTCCTGACTCTTATCTCTCAATACCTCTCTTTAAGACTTAAGTTGTTCATTTAATTCTTGTGAAGACATTTTATAGAATTTGAGCTCTTGACAGAAGGTTCACGTTACGTTGCAGATTGAGCTCAGGCGGGCGTATAACTGTGAGATCATGCTTACAAAAGTCAAAATCCCTTTGCCTGATTTGATGGTAAGATATCATTCATTATGATTTTTATTAAGACATGAATGCTGAACATTTTGTTTGAATTTGTCTAAGTGAAATTCTTTCTCTTCTCAGTCACTGTTTTAAACCTTCATAATCATAATTGCTTAAGGAATAAATTATTTGGAAGAATTTAATTATGGTAACTGGGCAACTGGTGGACATTGATAGATATCCTTGATTATTGTAATTTGCAAATTTTAGGATTTACATAAGTATGGTAATTAACAATTATGTTAGAAAGTGAATTTTAAGCTTAACTCAATCTCACAAAAATGGTTTGGTAAGATGAGGTTTGCACCTACTTATATATTATAATTTGACTTTATCTCTAGTTGATATGGGTCTTCAACAAAAGTTGAGGATTGGTCATCTCAAGGACAAGAATATATATTTTATGGGTGGTGTGATAGGATCCCAATTAGTCTCACTAGGATAGACCCTTGATATGCTTAGATACTCCTTATCTTAACTCCCTTCAAGATATTAATATATAAACTTTCAAAAGTCTCAATCCCCATAACAGCTAACTACTTTTATTCTTAAATTTCTTCCTATAGTATACTTACCAACCCCTCTCATTACTCCCCTGTCTATCAGTGGTCCTCTCCACTTGGCTAATGCCACACAAGTTGCAAGCAATCCTCCTTTTGCTCTGGCTCTTTTTTTTTGTGAATATGGGTATCCCTATGTTGGGAGCTAAGGACTAATCTCTCAGGATTAAAACTTAAGGTGCTGAACTCTCCCAACAAATGTTTTTCCATACACATGGACCAAGGATTGAACCCCTATCTACATGTCTAAAGGACATAGTTATCTACCAACCATGTTACATATGTTGTTGCTGCAACCTTTTCTTATCATGTTCCACATGCCATTGATCCTCAGCAATGACCACCAGCCATTTTCACTGACTTCCTTTGGTGGTATGAGGGATGTCTACCTTTGGTTACAATCTAAAATATTATATTGTTACTAAAATGTTTTGTTGTATCTTTTAAATTTTGATAGCTAATTTCAACAAACCTTATTTTTTAAATTTTAGTATTTTTCAACCTTCTAAACCAAACTCAATTTACATTTTCAGGTTCTCTAATTGAGAAAACAAAATGTTTTTCTCGAGTATTTTGGCCATTAGTGAATATTGTTAACCTAGGTAAATACCACGTAGTTGGGTTATACCTGACGTCCTGAACATCTGGTGATTATATTAACTGCAATCGTTATGAATTTATGACATATCGAATGGGTTGCAGAAGCTATCATTTAGTTTTACTTAAGAACTTGCATACATGGTTATTATTACGGTCATTTTACCTTCCTTTTGCTTTAAAAGTTAACATTGTAGTTGTCATTAAATGCTCCTTGTAATGTTGTTTATAATCATATAATTTCTTGCTTGACTGTTGAATGCTCTTGTTTTGTTTAGGTTTTAATTGAAAGTCCCAATATTTTATAGCACTCAATTAGTCAGAAGCGAATTTTTCTAACCGCAGAAACATGTCAATTTATACTTATATTCTCACATTCCAGTCATTGTCTTTCAGTGTGCTGTGCTTGCAATGGATGATTCAGTATTAGATGTCGATCAAATTGAGAACCTCATAAAATTCTCTCCAACCAAAGAAGAGATGGAAACACTCAAGGTATCATGTCTTTTTCTTGTTTCTTCTAACGGTACTTTGAGTAATAGGTGGAGCATCAGCAAATTTTGTACAATCTATGTTTATTTGAGCTATAGCCATACTTTATATGCAGAACTATACTGGGGATAAGGACAACTTGGGAAAGTGTGAACAGGTGGGTGGAGTTTTACCATTTGTTGTTCCTTTTCCTTTAACTCTTTTTTCTCACTTAAAGCAACTTGTGCTAGGATTACTTCTTTAGCATTAATTGATCGATAAAAAATAATCAGTGGTGAACAATGTAACTAGACATCATAGAAAACTGATACACTGATTTATTATTCTGAAAAGGATAAAAGATACAAGATGAATATGATGAGACTCTCTTAACATAAGACTATATACAGAGCTCAGTTACAAGTTAGTTGTAACTATCTAACATAACAGTGCGTTAACCAACAACCTAATAGACAGCACTGTTGTAACACAAATAACAACTGTCTAACTTAAACAAAAACACTCATAGACCCAATACATGTCAAATAGAGTATTACACTCCACCCCAAACTAGGGGCCTGAGAGACCAAAGGTATATCTCATTTACATTGCGTTTTTCTTTAAGAAGGGAAAGTCTAGCAGGTGGCAAAGGTTTTGTGAGAAGATCGGCGCGTTGTTCTTGACCAAGAATGTGTTAAACAACAAACTGCTTAACCTTTTTGCGAATAAAGAGCACATCAAGCTCCATGCGTGAGCCAATAATAGGAGTATAATGAGGAACTGAAAGTTCCTTCAGAAGAGTTTCTATCCATAATATGTCATCTGTAGGAGCAGCTAAACTCCTGTATTCAGCTTCTATGCTAGATCTTGAAACCGCAGTTTGTTTTCTTGACCTCTATGAAACTAAATTAGGTCCCAATTAATTGGCAGCCCCTGAAGTAGATCTTTTGTCATCAGGATCTGTTGCCCAAAAACTCTAATAGCTAGAGGTTGATGAGGAATGGCAGGATGAACGATGAGACCATGTAAAGCCCCTTTATGATATTGCAATATTCTTTTAACAGCAAACCAATGTGATCCAAGAGTGGAAGCTATAAATTGGAATACCTTGTTGACAGTAAAACTCAATTCTGGATGAGTTATAGTAACGTATCGAAGTGCACCAACAATAGACCTATACAAAAAAGGGTCTTGTAACAGATCTGAACCATGTTTGGACAATTTGCAGTTAGATACCATAGGAGACGACAGGCTTGGATTCATGCATATTAGTCTTGGTAAGTAAGTCTATAATGTATTGGTAAGTGAGTCTATAATGTATTGGTAAGTGAGAGTCTAATATATCTAATTTGAGTTATAGGAATAGATCCATTAGGTAAATGATGAATTTCAATACCAAGAAAATAATAATCCAAGGAACCAAGTTGTTGTAGAGTAAAACAAATACCATGATGGAAAACTGACACACTGCTTTATTATTATGAAAAGGGTAAATGATTCAAGTTGAATATGCACTATGTTAATAGAAGACTATATACAGAACTCAGTTACAAGTTAGTTGTTGTCAGGTTTTGTTGAGGGGAGATTCTAAGAAGATTTGGGACTCTTATGCATGAAATCACTTTTAACTCAAAACCTTAAGACAATATATTTGTGGGTCTTTTTTCCTTATATGTCACTCTTCTTACATATTTTGCCTAATGTGGGACTCCAATTCACACTCAATTTATTAACTTTAATGATCAATTAACAAATATCTTCACCAAACCATTACGGGGTTCTTGAATTGATTATATTTGTATCAAGCTTGGTTTGTTTGATTTATATGCACCAACTTGAGGGGAATGTGAAATGTAACTCATATATGGGTCTTGAGCCATCTCTATGTATTTTGAGACACTTATACACACACATGCTCCTTTGTTGGAACACACATAAAGAGAGATTATTTTTGTCTCTTCACCATTTATCTAAACAGTTGAGTTTTGTCGAGGGGAGATACTGAAGAGATTTGGGATATATAAGTCATAAGCAAACCCATATAAGGAACTATGACACCATCTTCGACCTAAAATCTTAAATTCGGTAAGTTTGTGGGTCTTTTCTCCTTGTATGTTACTCTTCTTGCATATTTTTATCCAATGTGGGACTCCAAATCACATTTGACTCCAACCATTTTAATTGTCTAACATATCAGTTACACTAGCCAACAAACAATCTAACAGAAACCACTCTGCTGTAACATAAATAACAACTGTCAAACTGAAACAACACTGGCAGGCCCAATACATCTCAAGCAGAGTATTACACTCACAAGACACATCATTCCTTTTTTATATAAACCCATGTATTTGTGGACAGTGTTAATTTTGCAAAAAAAAGAGATATCACTTAAGTTCAAGCTCTCAATTATATCTTACTTGCAATATATAGTTTTTGCAGGCCATCTTCAAGATTTCCTCTTTCTTTTCTATTTTATTCTTATTTGCTCTTGCATTTTGTTATAGTTCTTCATAGAATTAATGAAAGTGCCAAGAGTGGAAAGCAAGCTAAGAGTTTTCTCTTTTAAGATGCAATTCTTATCCCAGGTCAAAAGACAACAACACAATACTTTTGGTTATTATTAAATAATTCTGTTTTCGTGCCATTAAAACTTTAGCTGTTCTGGTGCACCTTGCAATGTAATTTTCATGTAGGTTTCAGAGCTTAAAAGAGACTTGAATATTGTGAATTCTGCATCTGAAGAGGTGAGTCATACATTTTTTTAATTTTGAATACTCTGTTTCCAGACTCAATATAATTTTATCTTCAGCTTCCATTGGTATGTGTATCAGATAAGGAATTCAGTCAAGTTGAAAAGAATCATGCAGACCATTCTTTCTCTGGGTAATGCTTTGAACCATGGAACTGCAAGAGGTGAATTAAAGCTTTAGCTTTCAGTCACAAATCATGTTTTTGTACAAATAATGTCATGAAGTTGATATTGAAAATGGACTTTTCAAATACTCTCAAGTCATTTAATTTATGTTCATTCTTTTGTTTGTGTTTAATGTTTGTTCTTGGTCTTGATAAATTAAATTTTATATGAAAACAAAACCACTGTAGTCTGGATTGCTTACCTATTAATTTATATGATTACTGAAGGTTCGGCTGTTGGGTTTCGGTTGGATAGTCTACTTAAACTGACTGATACACGAGCTAGAAATAGCAAGATGACTCTTATGCATTATCTCTGTAAGGTAAACCACCTGATATCCTAAATTTCAACATGAAGTGTTTTTGTACAAGAAGTTTAGTTTCTCCTGGGTTTACAAATTGTAGGTAAAAGGATATTTTCTGAGAAGCATCTCCATTTCGTAGTATATATTGATACATGCAATTTACTAACCATCTCAGAAATAGATAATTTCTTGAGATCACATGACTCTTCAATAGCAGCAACTTTGGTTTCAAAATTTTCAGGTAGCCTACATCAACACTTTCACTACAACCTTGTCTTCTGCAACCTCACCATATGGCCTCATTTGATTCACCAAACGGGATAATTTTGATGTGTACTCCTTGACTGACTCATTCTCCTTCATGTTTTTGCATTTCAAACTATCTTGTTAGATTCAAAATCTTCATGGACCCTACCCTTTCATCACTTGCATATCTTTCGTTCAGTTCATCCATATTTGCTTGGCTGTTTCCAGATGCATAATGCTATAAAACATCCCATCCATTAAAGCTGAATGTCGACATGAGACAACTTTCTCCTTCTTCATAGTCTCCTCGTGTTGCTTGATTTGAGCTAGGGTAGGATTAGCCAACCCATATAAAATTGAAGAACAACCCCTGAAGCTATATTGATCTCTGATCAGTGTTTAATCTCTCATCTCAATATTCTTCAGATCCACAGCCTATTAAAATACTGCTCTAGATACCAAAATTAAAGGAAGATAACTTGTACCATAAAAACATAAAGCAAACTTGAAAAGAGAAGAGTGGTGAAGAGAAACACAGCAATTTTGTATTTGCTGCGTGATCATACTGTTCTTCATACTTTGATTCATATTTAAGAATAAATACATGACAAATGACAATGCATCATCATACCCATACATGTTATCAGATACAGATCATGAACCCATTACATTTGGAGTACAAATCTGTCCGAATTCAGACTAAACCCATAACTGAACATTACTACTGACACAAGCGAACTTACTTTAATAAGTAAACAAAATTACAGCCGTAAAAAAGTAGAGTTTTACTACCGACTTAGTCATTACACTGGATAGTTCTGATTCATATTGAGAAAGATATCAGTTGCTTCTCCAGTATCCATCCCTCTCAGCTTGTTGAGAAGAATTTATGTTTCTTCCTTGGGAATTTGACTATGGTTTGAGATAGTGAGAGAAATAGATTGCTTTACTTTTTCTATACGAAGATTGAACCACTTCTAACTATTGTTTTTCACACAAGGATTTTATAGCTTCTTGGGAAAGAAATATGGAAAAAGGCTAAAATCTAGATTTTTGGAACCCTTCCCTCGCGGTGCTTGACTATTCGTATGAGGCCCCATATCATTTTGAAAAAATAAGACAGGCGTCTTCATATGAAATTGTTAAGTAAATATGGAAGTGAAACTATGAAGATTACTAAAACAGTAAGGAAATAGAAACATGAACTTCAGGAAAATGAGAGGTTCACTCTAAAATTAATTGCAACGCATATTGACATTTGTTAGAATATTTCATCTTTCAGGATGTCTTAGGCTATCTGTTAGGATTAGTTTCCCTATTTCTTCACTATCACTTAGGATTGTCCATCATACTTCCTTATTTTGTCATCATTTTTTAGAGATTCAACTGCAAATGTATGCCGTTTCCGTGGGTGACAGTTTCCTGCACTCTGCTTATTGGTTATTGCAACATAAGTTTGCCAGAGAATTGTGAAGTTCAATTGTGTTTTACTGCACCTGTTCAATGTAAATTTTTGGCATTGCTCCTTCCTGTGAAATAATAGCAATTGTTTTGATGATTGATGAATTGTAGGTGCTTGCTGAAAAACTACCAGAACTTCTCGATTTCCACAAAGATCTAGTGAGTTTGGAGGCTGCAATCAAGGTTTTTTTTCATTTATTCTACTGTTATACCAGGTGGTTTCAGTCTGTTTTAATTTTGATGTATTTTGAGCTATAAGCCTGTGTTCCATACAGATACAATTAAAATTCTTGGCAGAGGAAATGCAAGCTATTAGTAAAGGACTGGAGAAAGTAGTTCAGGAATTGACTGCATCCGAGAATGATGGACCTGTGTCAGACAACTTCTGCCAGGTATGATATATAACAGGTCATCTAAAAATGCTTCAACCAGAATGAACTGACTCTGAATTCTGATGATTTTGGATCAATAGATATTGTACAAGCTTGGCCTAGGCTATGTATGCTACAAACATCAATGTAAATCATGGCATGCTGAATATTAACATGCTGTAAAACAAGGGTGCATTTGAAAGCACCTCCTTCCCTTAATAAGAATTTGACATCACAGTTATTCAAAATTTATGTTGGCTTTAATATTATGACAACAGAACTCCATAGCTACAATTCTTTTGTAATAGACTAAACCAAATCTGGGTCAGTCATGCAGCATCATATATAATGACTAAAAGTGTTGTGAAGTATCTCAGATAAATAGTTACCCTTCTGTTAGGGTTACGTGCAAGTGCAACTCATCTGCATTATAGATTTTGCTAATAAATTTGAATGGTGATAAAATGTTTAGCTTTACCTTGAATGATTTGTTTTTGTTCCCTACTTCGTAATGTTCAGATTCTGAAGGAATTTCTTTCTTATGCCGAAGCTGAAGTAAGGTCTTTGGCTCAACTTTATGCCAATGTGGTATGGATTTAGTTTTTTTTAGGCAGCTTTTTACTTAAATGATGAACTGCAGACACAAGGGATGTATGATACATCATGTATCTAATTTTCTGAATCTGGATGTACCAGGGTAGAAATGCAGATGCATTGGCTTTATACTTTGGTGAAGATCCAGCACGTTGCCCATTTGAACAAGGTAAAGTGTCTATTTTTAATTAGCCTACATTACCATTTTATATACCAGTTTGGTCCATTTAATCTTTCAAAAACTACATGTTTAAGAATCGGTTGTGGATCTCAATGGACATCATTGCGATCACTCCAAATACTTTGTAGATGCTATTTCTGTCAATATGGAAATACGTGAAACAACGTAATTATGATAAATAATGAAAAGAAAATCATTGCTTCACATTAAACTCTTGTGGCTACTTTTTCGGGGATTTGATTCTCTTCCTTTCTCTAGTTGTATCTACGCTGCTCAACTTTGTGAGATTGTTCGTAAAATCGCATGAAGAAAATTGCAAGCAGATTGAACTAGAAAAAAAGAGAGCAGAGAAGGAAGCAGAGAATGAGAAGTTGAAGCTAGCTGCTGCCAAGAAGGAGTCTGAACAGATGATAAGGACCACCATAGAGAGTGGGGATGTTAAATGATGTGATCTTTTGAAGGCCTCAAAACAAGAGTTGTTCCACAGTGATAAAGATGCCATGTGGTTGGATGAAGAAAACCCTTTGCACAAGTGCAAAATCATCTTGTTCTTGGCTGCATTGACATTGATGAGTTTTAATTGACAATCATTTCAATCTCAATTTGTTCCATGTCAAGCAGAAAAGCAGTTTCATGGTGTTCACTTCAGTAAGCAATGGTGAAACTGGACAGTGTACAAATTGATATAGTTTTACTCTTCTAGTCCAAAGTTGTGTACTCACATTAGCAATGTAAATGTTAATCCAGTGGTATATCCCCCCCCTTATAAGATAGAGCACCATTTAAATTTTGCTTCAACTTGAGAGTGCTTAGAGGCACCGATCTGAGTTTTCATTTAAAGGCCTTGTGCCTTACATGAACTGATGAAGGAAAATGCTTTGTAAATATTGAACTATTGGTTAGAGTACATGTTATTCATTTTACCGAGCCATCTATTTGAAGTTCATCCTCGCATTTGACGACTGCTTTGTTTTTGTGCATCAAATCCCATCACCCCCTCGATCAAATAGCCCTTGGAGGAATACTTATGGCATGCTTGGATGGAAGAAAGGAAAATAAAGAAAATAAATTACGAATAGTGATGTTATTTTTCCATTAGGCTAGAAAGATAGTGAAAGTGAAAGTAAAAGAAATGCTAATTTTTAGTAACAATTTATTTGTTCTTTCCACTTTTGTTTAAATGTAAATTAACTCTTAACTTTCTTTTCATTGTACCAAAGCAGATTAAGGTTAATGAACAATGAATAATTGAGCCTGTCTCAATTGAGCTATTGTTTTATCTTAAAGTAAGAAAAACATAGAAAAGCTGCAAAACTAACACTTAATATATTACCAATCTGGCGTTGTGTATGGACAACTAATAGGTGGTTTGATTTTGGTAGACACTATGTTTTCATTTTCTAGTTTGTTTTCAAAGTTTGTGTTAGTAAAAAAAATATATTTTTACCATTTTCTTTACAAACTTTTGACAGCAGAAAACAAGGCAAACAATGTAACACTTTTGTAACTGGAAGTGTAAACAGAAAATGAAGAATAATATATTTCTTCAAAGTAAACCGACCTAAAGAAATTTTCCTCACTCACATTGCTACCAGCTTGCATTTCACTGAACTAAAATTTGTCTTTACACTTGCATTGGGGTTTGGGGGATTGTGGAGTTGGAGAAAGAAAAAGGATTGATTTCACTCTTCCGGAATATTCAAATTGAGGTTTAGATCTTGCTGCTTGAGCTCTCCAGTGATGGTGCGGGCAACTGCTTCAGCTAATGACATAGTGAACTCAGGATCTTTGATTAGAGAACTCACATATTCTTCAACTTTGATGTTGCTGTCATAGTTATGTTGATGCATTACTTCTTCACTGTGTCTCCTATCTGTTTGAGACCATCCAGAAAGAGCCAAAATGTTCATTGCTTCTTTGTCATTTGCTATGGTAGGCAACTGATTGGCCACTGATGAGCCTCTAGGTGTGGATGAAGATGACTCATGAATGGCACCATGGTTGTGCTCTCCATCATAAGTTGCAACCAGGATAGACTTATCATGTAAACATCTTTGCACCTACAATGATTAAGGCAAAAACACTTCACAAAACCATATGATAAAGACAAAACAATATTGAGATTTCTTGAAGTCACATATGCACATGAAATATAATATAATTAGTTAACCATTTGAAGAAATGAAATGGGTTTTACTCCTAGCTAACTAAACTAATAAACTACAAAACTTTTGCTATTTATTGACCAGTTCCCTTTTCCCTAATAGACTAAACGCATCTCAACTTTTGCTGGCTCAGAATTATGTTTGACAAATAATCAAATCACCCAATTTATATTCAAAGTGTCCTAATAACATAAAGGTGTAGTTAACAATATCCCTTCATTGATTTGAGTAGTTTATGAAGCATCCTAGATTCAAACCTCTTTATTGTGCATCCATTTATTAATCTTTATTATATTACATTTTTTTTATTGCTGAAGGGAAAAAGTACAAACTGAATTTAGAATATATTCATTCTGCATACCTTCTTTTTGGCTGGGCAAATGGGAGCCATGGAGCACCTAAAGTAAGCTCTCGGTGAAGCATTGTCTTTGGTGACCTTTTGTCCATACTTCCTCCACTGATATCCATCTTTTACTATCTATATTCCCAAAGCAAAATTTGCATAAACATACTAAGTTCAATATAGAATTTGATTTGAGCATGAATCAAAGGAATTTCACTGATACACAACCAAATTTGTAGTGATGGGGCACAGCACATACCAAACTATCATCTGTGGGGTGTGTTCTGACAAAGATTTGTAGTGGTTTTTTGGCTGTTGGAAACTCCAGTCTCCGTCTCTTGTTGGCATCCAAGATAGGTTCTGTTACTGATCCCATTTGATTCGAACTCATGCCCTTGTGTTGTTCCTTGTTTATCTCTTGAAGATGGGACTCAAGCTTTGTGTACTTGCTGCTTAGAACTTCAAACATCACTCTTAGAGCGTTATTCTCCTCTCTCACTCTCTGTAACTCAGATTTAAGATCTTCCACCTGATCATCAAATCAAGATTACTGTAATAAGCTTAGGAATTAGCTACACATGCTTTCAGCCTTAGGAAAGAAAGTTCACAAGAGGAGGTTCACATTCAGTACACGTTTTGAAAAACTCAAAAGTGAAAGAAACAGAAATAGAAAAACAAGTTCACTGTGTGTTTCCACGTCTTGTTCTTCTTCCCAAGAATACAATACAACACACATGTTTGTAGTATACAAAAACAAGAGTTAGCAACAAAGAAAAAGGAGGAACTAGTTTTCCAGGTTAGTTTACCTTTTCATCAATCATGATTGCTGTGTTAAGGACTTGAACGAGCATCAATCAAAACTGATAGAATTTCTCTTAACTTAATGCAAAGGATGATAAGAAACAAGCATTAAATATGAAGAAGCCCTCTTAGTATATAAACTAGAATATAATATTGAACTGGGGTAGTTGAGAAGAGTGAGTGAAATGAAAGAAAATCTATTCTTATATGGCTATTGGCCCCTTACTTTCTGTGGTAATTCCATAGTATGAAAAGAAAAGCGACCAAAGCAGATGTATCTTAGTTTTGAGTAAATTGTTGAATTCAACCCCATGTGTTGGAAAAAAGCTTGTGTGATGGAATATAAATATATAGCAAGAACAATTGGTTTGAAAAGATGCAGGGTGAGTCATATTTTCTAGCTTCTGCAACGTTTGTGGTATGATGTCATGTCGATGACATCTGCAGAAGCCTTTTGGAAAGAAAACTCGTTTAGTTTTTCTTACATCATAATGTCCCCAACGTGTTCCAAGGTACACAGATAACGCCAACAACTCTTTGATTTATTTGGCGTCAATGATAGCGCCATTCAGTACACACACTATATAGATTATTTTCACAACAATTTTGCACCGTTATTTTCAAAATAGACAGTTTTTTTTTTTTTTTTGTTAATTTTTAAAACGAGTAAGTTGTTCCAACTTGGTATTATTTTATTATAAAGAAAAGTCGTCTGAGGTTGAGATGATTTAATTATGTTATAAAGGTGTGAATTTTTTTTAATTTAAATGAGTCGTATAAAGATATGATAACTTTTCTGTAATATGATTTTAATTGAAGAATGAATAAATCGTATTAATTAGATATGACTTTATTGTAAAAAAAAGTCATTCAAAGTTGAGATGATTTTAATTATGGAGGTGTGAATTATGAAATTATTTTAATTTAAATGAAGTCGTGCAAAGGTAGGATGACTCTCCTTTAATATGATTCCAACTTAAGTTAGTCTATATTGACATAACTTTTGTTCTAACCCTTATAATAACATCATCTTATACGAGCATTAGATAATTTAGGATATATGTACATTGGATGGTTTGGGTTTGTGTATGTATTAAACGGTCTAGTAGATACATTCATTACACGGTTTGTTTTAAGAAAAATCATGTTTTTCTATGTCCATTTATTATGTTTTAAAAATGAGATCTGAGTTGGAATTTTTGTTTTCCTGTTATCTTTTTCACACAATGCCTACATATAAACGTTGTACCCTCAACTTTTTACCCTTACACTTGACTCGAAATGCAAAATCCTTTTTCGCACTTGTCCTTTTGGAAAAATCTAACATTTCTCTAAGATGGAGTTTTCAACCCCCTCTAGTTATTCTGTTCAAGGTTCGGTGTTTCAAGTTACACCTATGAGCCCTTTGAATTAGTTCTTGCTATGGGTTTTGTAGTAGTGGTTTCTATGTGCCTAAAACTATTGAAGATGTCTCATATGCTTTTTCCGACATTGTACAAGTGATGATAGATGAAAGAGAAGTTGTTTAGAAACAGTTACATGACATGGATAATAAGTTTAACCAAATGGTGGACCAAATGGAAGATTCTCTAACCACCCATATCCAGAACTCTACTACTGAAATTCTTAATCAACTAAGGGTGTCTTTAGCCCCTCAAGCTTCTAAGCATATGACAACCCCTCCATCCACACAATAATGATGTTTTCTTTATAGGAATCCTTTTTAATGATGTAAAAAAGGGAAGAAATAAAGTTTAAGTTCAAGAGTCTATGTTAAGTTTCTGTTTTGATAAGTTTGCTTATATGAAATTCTTGTTTGTTCATGTTCTTTATCTTTGAAATCTTTATAAAACTTTTTGAAGATTGTTGGACTTGAAAATTACAATATTTGATGCTACCCAGACATAGTTTCAGAGAATCTTCATCTTCATTATACAAGATGTTAAAAAAAACATGTGATGTGAATTTATTTTTGCACTTCAAAGTTTGAATCTGTTTATAGAAACAATATAAATAGATTCGTAATATCTTGTAATAAAAATAAATTAATTAAATGATTCATATGAGAAACTTCTATGTAGGAAAATATTTTCATAGTACTATTTCAAAAGCTTTTCAAACTTGCACTTATTTTGAACATTGATTAAACACTTTGATTCAAAATTAATTAATAATATTGAAACGCAGCTCAATAAACAAAATTAAAGCAATAAAGATCATTATCAATGAAAAATGCATATAGTGATACACATTACCTGATAAATCGTCTAACGCGTTAATGAAGACAAAAACGGCCTAATCTGTTCAGCATAACTTGATCGTCTAATGCCTTAAAACAACTTATATGTGCATTAGACGATTTTTTTTATATAACAACTAGACGATCCAGGTTATATGTGCCCTAAATGATCTAGGTTGACAGTCTAGGTTGTATATGCATTAGATGATCTAGACAGTAAATGCATTAGACGAACTAGTTTATATATGCACTAGATGGTCTAGGCTACAAATGAATTAGACGATCTACGTTGTATAACCATTAGAGGATCCAAGTTATATGTGCATTAAACAATCTAGGTTATATGTGCATTAGACGATCTAGGTTGTATATGCGTCAAACTGTTTAGGCTGTAAATGCAGTAGATAGTTCTAGTTATATATGCCTTAAACGGTTTAGGTTACATATGCATAAGATGGTCTAGAATGTGTATGCATTAGAAAGTCTACTTGTAAATGCATTAGATGGTCTAGGCTATATATGCATTCGATAGTCTAGGTTGTAAATGCATTACAAGGTTTAGGTTGTATATGCATTAGAGGGTCTAGGTTGTATAACCATTAGATGTTCCAAGTTATATGTGTATTAGACGATCTAGGTTGTATATGCAATAGACGATCTAGGTTGTGAATTCATTAAACGATTTAGGTTGTACATACACTAGGCGATCTAAGCTGTATGTGCATTAGACTAGGTTGTATAATCATTAGACAATCCAAGTTATATGTGAGTTAGATAGTCTAGGTTGTAAATGCTTTAGACAGTCTAGGTTGTAAGTGCATTAGACAGTCTAGGTTGTATAACTATTAAATAATCCAGGTTATATGTGCATTAGACGATCTAGTCTAAATTGTAAATGCATTAGACAATCTAGGTTGTATATGCACTAGACAATCTAGGTTGTAAATGTATTATATAGTATAGACTATAAATGCATTAGATGGTCTAGCAATGGAATTCGATGATGGAATGAATCATATAATCATATTCAGAGATGGTTGAAAGCTATCCAACAAAGTGTTCCAAGTACAGTTGTACAATATGTAAGTCGTCCATATCTTGTTGACGGTATTGAAGACCACTCTACTTACATCTTAGAAGTGTATTTTGGTCTTTCAAGCCTTACGGTTATGGTTTCAACTATTACAAGCCTATAGTGCAATTGATGGGACATTCTTGACTAGAAATATCGTGGTACTTTATTGATTGCAATTGGTCAAGATGGAAATCAAAACATATTTCCTCTTGTTTTTATCATTGTTGAAGGCGAAATAAAGGAAGTTGTGATGTGATTATTTCAATTATTGCGAGCGTACGTGACGCCTCAACCAAATGTATGTCTCATCATTGATAGAGAAATAACCATTTTGTCAGCATTATAATCTCTAGAAGTTGCTTGGGAAGGAAATGTGCTAGCCTTAGTATATTACATACGAAATATTGCATCAAACTTTAACAAAAAGTTCAAAAACTTTGAGTTGAAGCGACAACTAATAATATTGGGTATATGTATTCCTTAACTTTATTTATGCATTTAATATTATAAATAACCGAAGTCATTTAAATCATTTGATTTTTTAGATTGCCACAACTTATGAAATTAAACAACCAATCCTTTAAGCAAAACTATTAACATTACGATTAGAATTCCAACAAGCATTGTCTTGGATATATCAACTTAGACACATGATGACCGTAAGAAGTACAAGCATATGACAACAAATCTTGCTAAGTACATCAACTCTATTTTGAGGGGTGCACCATCACTACCCATTTGTGCTCTTGTGAAGATAACATTAAAAAAAAAAAACAAAATCTTGGTTCCTTGAATGAGGCACAAAAACAGAGTGCATGTTACAAGCAGATCATGTATATCCTGAAGATATTACTGTCCAACTACTAAAAAATAAATAACAATTCGCTATGTATCATGTACAAAGATATAATTGACAAAACTCATAGTTTGATGTCTAGGAGATAGTCACTCCCCAACTTCGACACTGACTTATGTCATACACAGTCAAATCAAATGAACGATGGTGTGATTGTGGGAGAGTTTCATGCTCTTCAGCTACCTTGTTTGCATGTCATAGTTGTTTATTCCTATTGTCATTTACAATTAACAACATTTATTTCCCATCTACAATCTCCAAACATTTTCAAGACTTACAAGGTACAATTCATCTAGTTCAAAATGAAGATTATTGGCCTTCTTACATGAGTTCAAATTTCATACCTAACCCACACAAGCAACGAAAGGAATTCGGAAACCAACTATAACTCGTATTCATAATGAAATGAATAAGTCAATTCCAAATAAGCTAAAAAGATATTCTTATTGTCAGAATGAATGCCACAACGGGGGAATTGCCCTTATAGATAATAACATGTCAATGTAAGTTATGATATAAATGTCAACTTCATTTCTTCAAGATATATATAATTTGCATTCAATCGGTTCAGTTGGTTTATATGTCTTGAGAACTTTTTTTAGCTAACCAATCTCCTATATTTTTAAAATTCAACATATTAAATCCTTCTTTTAGTGAGCAAGGTTCGCCAAATACTCTAATTTTAGCTTTTGTCATTCATTAAAATTATTTAAACAAATTTTATGCTTTGGGGGATGTAAAATCAAATCCTAACATTAATATTTCATCTAATGGTTATACAACCTAGATTGTGTAATACATATACAACATAAACTGTCTAATGAATTTCTAGCCTAGACCATTTAATCCATGTATAGCTTAGATAATCTAATGCTTTTATAACCTAGATCGTCTAATGTATATACAACGTAGACCATCTAAAGCACATATAACTTGGATTGTCTAATGGTTATGCAACGTAGACCATCTAATGCATATATAGAGTATATCATCTAATACATTTACATCCTAAACCGTCTAATGCATCTACAACCAATACCGTCTAATGCACATAAAATCTAGATTATCTAATGATTATACAACCTAAATTGTCTAATGTATGTATAACCTAGACCATCTAATGCATATTTATAATCATATTTTTAATCATACTTAAAAGCTTTAATCATATATTTGTTGGACTATAATTAATAATACATCCACTATTTTAATTAAGATTCATCTAATTCAGTTTATTTAGGCCTTAACTGATATTTTTTTAATCTTATATTTTTAGTGTGGTAGACTATCTAACCATTATAACCACTAGACTTACATGGAGTTGACGGTCTCATCTTTCTTATAATAGACAGTCTAACGAATCATCTATTAAGATTGAACCAAAAAAAGCACTTGAACAACGTCAAAGATTAATCAAGAGTCTAATGCAAGGAACAAAGATTAGACATTCTGATAGAAGATCTGAAGGAACGTTCATCATTGTGAGTGGGCCTGATTAAGAAAAAGTCCAGTTGTTTTTCGAAATTAAAGCAAAAAACGAAATTTGAGTGAATTCATTAGAGAATAAAATCTACAATATCTCAAACATATTTTGGAAGCAAATAATCTACAGAGATGCAAAGAACAACTATTTTGCAATTAAATTGAAAACAAAATTCAAAAATTATAGAAATTTAAAATGGAGAAATTGTGAATAAAATCTCAAACAAAATATATTTACGAAATTCTTGGAATAAAGAAACATATAAAAAGATACAAACTTCAATGAAAATTATAAAGTTTTATAGTGAAGTTTGAAAAACACAGTAGAATAAAGCATTTCATTTTCTTCTTTCCTTCATTATAATTCTTTCGTTTTGTCTTCATATGGAAGGTTAAACACTCTTTAGTTGATTATCTTGTGATGAGGTTTCAGTGTAATAAAACTTTACTCTTTAGTTCTATGTAACAATTTGTGTTTGATTGTTGATCTATTTTAATTCAATTTTTCTGCATAATTAACAATCCTCAAACCCTCTTTCATTTTATTATTTTTACTAACTTGTATTGCTCACAAATCACTTTTTAGTGATTGATAGAATTTATTGGGACAATTCAAGATTAACTTTCTTCTATTTATACTATTATCTTTTAGTATTAGACCATCTAATATTGCATTAGACGGTTTAAACTAAAAATACATTTGTGAAAACAACAACAATTATATATATATATATATATATATATAAAATTATAAAACTTGAAAAATAACATATTCAAGTTGTGAAGAGATATAATACCAACCATATATGAACAAATTTATATAAAACATTACAACACCAACTTTTTATTTAAAATTTTAAAATAACGAATTTATGAATTTATTTTTATTATTCAGTTTTTTCAATTAAACTAAAATTCAATTTTAGTGACATACTGTAATCGTATAGAATTTGATTAGAATGTGAACAAAAAGCAATGGCAACTGTTAATTGAAAATTAACATGACGCGTAAGAATTTTTATTTTTTCTCATGGTATTGTAGAATCTTGTGATGGAGCAAGACAACTCAGCAAAGAATATTTGAGTGATTGGTGGTTTTCTTGACATCATTTGTTGCCCAAAGTAACATAATAAGTTATAATTATTGAATAACAGAAGACAACTATTTTCATCCACCAAAATTAAAACTAAACCCTTCCTAATTTAAAACCCCTTTTATGGAGACTATATATATTTTCTTTTATTTCTTCAATTTCTTTGTGTTATCTAACTTTTATTTGATGTTAAAATGGACCAGGTTAAAAAAGGTTGAATTATTTATAAATAATCATTTTCTTACTTATGGAGTGCTACCAACATAATTTATTATGGGTTGAAGTTTTCAATTATTACAAGTATATATAATTTTAGTGTAATCACTTCTAATTATATCAATTGAGTCTTTTTAAGTGTCAATGAGTCTAGTCTCTCATACTTTAATTTTTTAAATTATTTTTTAGATATTAGAATTGTGTGATTTCAATCTATGCTTGATTAAAAAAATTGTTGTTTTGATATTCACTTATGATATTTGGAAAACTAAAATCATATAATTGGGATATTCAAAAGATTCAATTGAACAATTAGGATTTAAGGGATTAAAATTGCATATATTTTCACAGTTGAAGAACCAAATTGGTGCATGTAGAATATGTACTACTCAATTTACATAATTGTAATATGTGGTGGAGCTATTCAAAACCCAATCGATAAAAGAAAAATAATGGAAAACAGATAAAAATTAAAAATTTATAAGAATAAAATATTGTTTAGATTTTTTTTTTTTTATCTATTTCTGCTTCAAATTTAAACGGTTTGATTTGAATTTTAGATTGAAAGTCAACGATTAAACAACAACCTATTTTATTTAAATATAATGTTATATGTTTAGTGTTAAAATTAATTAAGAAATATACATGAATATATCTGTAAAAAGTTATTCTACGTTTAAATTATATTTTATTTACAATACATTTATATTTTTAAAAATACAATAATAAATTTATATTTTAATTTTCAGTTATAATATTATGTATTTTATTTATAAATGCGAGAGAAAGTTGCAATTATAAGTATATCAAAATTATAAAGGTAATTCAGGATATATCTTTCTATTTTTGACAATTTTCTAAAAAAACTATTTTTTTTAAATGTCTTACAAATTTTTTGTGTAAAAATTATTTTAATGATCTTATACTAATAAAAATTGCAAAAATCTATACAAATTGAAGTATTAAAGAATGGTATGATTTTTGGTTCGTATTTTATATTAAATAAAAATTAAAGGAGTTTAATTTTTATATTTGGCTTACGTTATTATTTAATAAAAAAAACTAATTTAAATGGTCGAGAACACTTTAATATGTGTGAACAAAAGATGAAACTAGTCAATTTTTTTTAAAAAAATTAAGAAATATCATTAAATATAAAGAAATTATTATTTTTAATCAGTATCAACTGGTTAATATTTCTCTCTTAATTAAAAAATCATAATATTCAATATACTATTAAACTTGTGATTTGTGACAAATTGAAACAAATTGTACCAACTTGTGTTACTTAATCAAATCATTTAACTTTAACAATGTGGCTTTGAATATATGAAATATATGGTAATTATTTACTACAACAAACATTTTTTTGACCAAATTACAGCTAAATAAAAATGAAAGATATGTTTATATTATGTTGATAACAGTCCTTAATCAATCACCCTCTTAGTTTTGGAGGGATTAATTTAGCTGTGAACATATCTTTGTTACTCCTCCATGTATATAGTAAATAAAAGAATGTAATAAATTTTTTAATCCAATAAAATACTAGTGAGGTTTTCCTCTTTTATTTAATTACTCTAAAATAAATATGTAAATGTAAATTAGTTAAAGATTAAAAATAAATTTAAGAAAAAATAATATAATTATCATAATCTTACACTTCTTTCTGAAGATAAGATCATCTTAAACTTTGAAAACAACAAATAAATGAAACATTGTTTTAAAATGGAGTATTAAAATAAAACAGTAATTGTATATAAATAGTTGAAATAACTATATCACTCGAGTACAGCACTTGTAAGATTAATTATAGAATGGTGAAGTGCAAAAATTCCATTTGAGAATATATGATGAAGAAGAGGTTTCAGACTTTGTGCGAAGTGATGATATTGGTCTTCAATCCATGAAGACGACAGCTTTGGAGTCCATGGCGGCGCATAATACTCCAAACCTTACAAAAGTCTTTTGTTTACACTCAAAATAAATTTTTCCGACCTTAAAAAAATTATTATTTTATTTTATGTCAATTATAATATATTAATGAAAATAAAATTGATTTTTAAAATTGGTTTTATGAGAATAAATTTAGTTTAAACCTATTTTTTAATATATGTAATAAAATTTATTGTATAATCTTGTATTATACCATTATTGAATTATTTATAAATATTTAATTTTGTAATCAAGATATATATAGGAAATAAATAAATGTATTAGAATAATGGATAGTTTTTTTTTTTTTTTTCAATTTCAAAAGTCCTTCTTCTCCGAACTCACTGCACCAAAAGCTGAATACAATCCATGCACGTAACTCATCTTCATTCCTTCTAAGGCCTTTATTTGTTACTTGACCACTACCCACTAGACAGGACTTGTTTCAAATGTAGACAAAACATCATAATATTCTTAATTGTCTTCTCTACCTTCAGGGAATGAAATTTATTGGACTTTCTTTTCTTAACGTAAAACTCACGACATCATCAGTTCACACCTTTCCAATTCTGCACTCTTATTACAGTAACTTCCAAACTATAAATTGGTGAAGTGAAAAAAACTATATATATATATATATATATATATTTATTGAATGGACATGTTTTTTTTAAGTAGCGTATGTTGATTTGTTCCCTTTTTCTTTGATAATTATTACCCTGCTCCACCACTGTGGACTCATTCTGTGGGCTTTGACATCAAACACTTCCACATATTATAGAAAATAAGAGTGAAAATACTTGTAACTGCTTTTTGACATTAATTATAATAGAATAACCATTGTGTTAGTTATTTGTAAAATTGAGCTAACTCATACCTAATTTTTTTATAAGAAAGACTTCTTTGATGGAAAAGCCTTTATGTAATTAAAAAAACTTAAGCCTAGTACGATTATAATATTATTATTTTTATTTGATTGTTAATTTTCGTAATTACTAAGCATATTGACATACATAAAAAATTAATAAAGGATCAATTTATATCTTATTTATTTAGGAGTGTTGTTACAAAAATAACTTTCTAAACAAATAATCCATTGTTCTAATATATATATATATATATATATATTAATGCATACATTACATAATAATATACAAAATTGTATAATGATGAGATATTTAGGCCAATAAGCCTATTAGTTTTTAAAAACCTTATAAAAAAGAGATCATATATAAAATCAAACATTCTCATATATGACAAACTCTTAAAAAATATCAATAATATGTAAACATTATTAATTTAGTCACTAAAGTAAATGAAAATAACGATCTATTTTTTTTCATCTGTGAAATTAAATTATTAACTAAAATAAAATAAATTTTCGTGTTAAATTATTAGTGATCGAATTTGTTTCCGGTGCTAATTGTCATTAATATTAATAATAATAATAATAATAATAATAGTTGCTACAGTCTCTTAAAAGAATATCGAACTCAGATCCTATATATATATATATATATATATATATATATATATATATATAAAATATATTTGTGGTTAATAATATTATTTATAAAAAACAGTAATATTT
>Ga0099824_1001819_pt1 | contig 30721 bp, 8 predicted proteins | sample SiratrowhiteBW_FD_76837 | JGI IMG/M metagenome (GOLD analysis project Ga0099824, IMG submission 76837) | Root nodule microbial communities of legume samples collected from California, USA - Siratro white BW | ecosystem: Host-associated > Plants > Roots > Nodule | place: USA: California... | reverse complement strand
TATATATATATATATATATATATATATATATATATATATATATATATATGTATGTATATTAGACCCTTCATAATGTTTACTCAATACAAGAAATAATTAACAAAAAAGTCATAAAAAAGAGAACGAACTTTTTTCAAAAGAATATCTTACTAAGGAAGTACCTTACCAATGCTCATTTTTTAATTAAATACTGCAAAATATATTTCACCAGAAATATTAATTAAAGGTAGTAATTTTACAAATATAAACTTAAATTCAAAATAAACCACAATATATTATTTTAATTAACTAACAAAGAAATTAATAAACAACTGTATATCATTACCAATATATTTTTAAATATAGTAATTAATATACATTTCACAACCAAAAATAAATATATGACAAATTAAACTTATTTTCAAATTATATTAAATAACATTCATATATCTTCTATTCTTAAAATAGATAGTTATCTTTTTATATTTTAATAAAATAAGACTTATACTTAATATATTTTTTAAAATAATAAGTGATGATTTTTTAATATAACAATATTTATTTTTCTTATATTTTTAATAAAATGACAATTGTTTTTCTTATTTTGTTTTAAAAATAAATATTTTAATTATTTATTTAGCTTTTAATTTATATGATATTTTAAATAAAATAAAGAAATTAAATTTCATTTATTAAAAATGTAAAAGGTATAAAATATTTATAATTTAACATGCATAATTAATTAAACCCTATATATATATATATATATATTCCCTTAAATATAGTTATATTATTTCAACAGGGAGTTGTGTTGTAACTACCAGTATTGGACGTTGATCTTTAAAGGCTCCTACACATTAGTTAACCATTAATCATTGTAATTAATAATGAATTGGTGAAAAATATGCATATACATATTTAAAATATTAACATCGAATATAATATTCTTAAACTTGAGAGGAAATTTGTGTATATGAGATAAAACAATATATTCTGATAAGGCAAAATAAGATCAACGTCAGTGATGGATTTGGATAGCTTACTCTTAAATTAAAAAAAATAAAAAAAATCATATTAAAAAAACTATATAATCATAAATTAACTTTAATGTTTGATTTTTTTACATTGTGAAAAGACGTCTTCAGAAAGTAAAATAAAAGAAGGGGTAAGAAATAGCTAGAAGGTTTAACGGGTCGGGTAAAGCGGGTCGGGTGGAGATTGGTGAATTATATAAAAGGAAGGAAAGAAAATTCTAGGGTGTTTGACTTTTCGTTTCTTTGTTTGTAGTGGAAGAACCACCGCCACCGCCACCGTGTAATATATATCAGCGATTCAATGGCTATGAGATCGTGGGTGAGTCGAGGATCCGTGACTCGTGCGATGGACTCAACGAATCGAGGGGCTTTCAGTCGCTTCTTCAGCGACAAAGGTCGCGTTCTGAGCGAGGAAGAACAGGCCAAAGAGAATGTCTACATTCAGGTACTTTTCGGTTTTTCCCTATTTGGAATCAATCTCCGTAACCCTAACCCTATGTTACATGCTTTTCTTCTGTGTACAGAAATGGGAGAGGGAGAGATTGGAGAAACAGAAGCTGCAGGCGGAGAAGGCTAGGGCTGGGAAGGACAAAGGCACTGCTGAGAAGGACCAAGCCTCTGCTGATAAGGTACACGCTTCGATCGCGATGAATTTCGACTTTCAGAAGTTTGTAATTTTACATAATGGATGGGTTTTCTCTTTTCACATTTTTGTTAGATTTGTGCGGTTCTTTTCTAACAATCTGTTGTGACCATGATTTGAACGATTCGTTTAGTCGCACCAAAAACGACGGAGTTTTACGGAACACTGAACTTACTCTTTGTGAATCATATTGTTAGATACCAAATCTCCAAGGGAATCAAGGATTCTTCGAAAGAGAACCAAACAACTCACTTAACACCACAAGGGAACCCTAAAGGAAGTTCCCTATTAACTCACCAAGAAAAGTAAGAGAAGAGCCTGAGAAAACTAAGAGAGAGCAGAATATGATTCTTATTATTTTGAAACAAATACATTCCTAACCGCCATATAACCATCAAATACAATAACCCGCATTAGCCACCTAACTAAAATTAACCACATAAGAAAGGAATTAGGATGTAAGACATATTCTACCGTTTGAGCTTTTCATTTTATGGTTTCAAATTTCGTTGTTATCAGTTTTTGGGGACGGGTGACTAGTAGGTCTGCCGACCACTTTTATGCAATAAGTAACAATTGTGATCATTTGAAAAATTCTCTTCACTGCTCGTCATTTTGTGGAATTTGGTCATCCTGTTTTTTCTAGCTCTCTTTTTTCAGTGAATAAATAAACCACCAATTTGGTCTCCAGATTATCATGTTACCGTCTAAGTTGTCCCCAAAATAATAAAAATATTTAGTTAATTTCTGAACTAACTGAAATAAGACTGCTCAAGTAGTTCATTTCACTTGAGGACTACATTGGGAGATAATAGTTCTAGGGTGAAATTGATGGTTTATTTTAAAGTGAAATTGTATAGCCTTGAAGGACTGCATTGAAGTTCTTCTAAAATGTTGACTGCTGATACTGTTTGTTTTGAATAATTTGTTTGCTTTTGCTCAGTTTTTGGTTTAATTCAACTTGGTGTAAACCAAGGGGGCCATTTCCCAAAGTCAACTAGTGTAGCGTGTGCTACATGCATGGATAGCGGTTGAGTTTTGGTGGGATGGTCACCTGTTACCATGATTTGCACTTAATCACAACTATCCAGGGATGATTGGAATGTTTCATCAAGTTATGCCTTGTCCATCTATAAAATGATTTTTATAATCTATCTTTGAAATGGGAAGACCTAGATTTGTAAGTTGCATCTGTTTTTTAGCAACTTGGTGGCATTGGAATTTTATTGTGGATCTTATGTTACTTGCCTTTCTACCTTTACCACAATTTAACACTTGTGTGGCATTGGAATTTTATTGTGGATCTTATGTACTTGCCTTTCTACCTTTACCACAATTTAACACTTGTTTTTTTTTTTTTTCTTCTGTAGAATCCTCTAAAAGAGTGACTATATCCTTCGCACAAGCCGTCTATGTCACTTTGTGGAAAATAAGCCTGGAGAATAAAACACAATGACCCTGAGTGAACTTTGGTCTTTGTATATAGACTGTGTTTCTTGATTATCTGTAGTTTCTTCAATGGTGATGGATGAAAGCATGTCATTGTATCCACGAAACTTGATATCTTTGTTATGATGTGATCCTTTCCAGTTAATTTTCACTTTTGACTAAGGAAAAAATGGGGAAAGTTAATGAGTTTCACCGTAGATGCATTCAGTTTAGGAATGATTTGGTAATTGATCAAACCTTCTCATTTTTTTCTCAAGTAACTAAGCGTTTATCAATTTGAACGCATATAACTGTTTAACTTGGCTGTAATATTTGGATTAAATATGAAATAACTGGATTTTGAACGGACAATGACTACGTGCACCGATCCAGTGTAAATTCAGGTGTAAAAAAGTAAGATTTTTTGTTTGGATTTTGAGGTAGTTGGTGTGGCTTACAGGGCTGCTTATTCATAATTAACGACTTGGTTTGTCTCAGAAATCAACTTATATATAAAAAAGATGTTTTGCCCTTTTTTATAAATATGTTTGCTGTAATTGTCTCGACTAGAAAATTGATATCATAATTTGGTTTTTATCTTATGAATATCACGGAAAAATTAGATTGGTTTCTTTAATTTGATTTTTTATTCTTAAAAAGCGGGTAAAGAAGTTTTTTTTTATTTTTTATTTTTGTGGACAAATATAAAAAGAGAAGAAACACGTATAAGTTTCAGTTTAAATAAATTTCTTTGCACGTATATATGCTACCATGAGGTGTGAATGTGAATGCTGTGGATTTAATCGTTGAATTATAATTCTTAAGTAAAAAGTTATTGAATTTGTAACTATATTTTTTATAAAGGCCCACGACAAAATCTTTTCAAATTGGGCCAAAACTGATGGTTTGTCGAGGGGTCGAAATCACGTGTTCTTGATGTGACAATGATCCAATTACAGAAAGTGGGGACAATCACGGGATCTCAGATGAACGCCAGATGCAATCTATGGTTCGTGTTACTTTTCAGCATTTTATCTTGGGTAATGGTGCTGCTTGAAAAGATAACAATGTAGGAGTTTATGAAGGAATTTCCGTAATAGTCTACATTATTATAATTACACTTTTAATCCATCAAATTTTTTAATCTCTGTTAACTCTGCTAACGTATTTACTTTGGCTTCTTTGTCTGTTAACAATGAAGAACAAAATTAAAGTTATTAAATTGAATATTTTTGTCAAGACAAGAATAAACTATTAAAATTCAAGGACAAAAATGCGATCTATATAATCTTAAGGTCTAACTTGAATATTTATTAATATTGACGGGGTGGAAGTGGAGTTTGGATTGAAGGCATCAAGTTTAATTACTACTTTTTGATCTCTATAGTTGTAAGAATTTTCCTTCTTCAGTTCTTCTATGAGTTGTAGTTTTAAACATCCATTTTCATTTTTGTGGTTGGAATATTTCTATTGCTTTGATTTTCGCTGTCAGCAACAAAAAAAAATGTTGTAACTACCATGACCTGAATAAAATATTTTAAATTAATGGAGCATGTTGTAGAACTTACAACTGGCACTGTTCTCAATACAAACCGTTTGGGCCTGAGGCCTGGTTGTAGCAATAAGTTCACACTCGTAATTGTACCTGAATCCTCAAATTTTCCATTCAGAATTGGTGTCTAGTTGCAGAAAGCAATAGTTTCTCCTCCTTAATCGCTGGTTTGTTATTTTCTAATATCTCTTCACTTCGTTTGTTACAAAAACTGATGTTTAGTTAAGGTGGTGGACTTTAAGGTACAATTGATTGTGAAGTCTTGTCTTGGGCTGAGAAGGGGGAAAATTACAACAATGTAGTGGGCGCAGATCAGTAAACAATGGGCGCCTCTGAAACACATCGCATTATTCTTGATAAAAGTTCTGCATCGCTTTTCATCACCTTTAATAACATTACAGGCTTTTACCATAAAGCAGAAACAACCACCAAAACATGCTTCAATACTCATAATCCTAATTGCAAAGCAGTAATTGAATTTGGCACATAAAAAGAATTTCCATTACTATTGGATTCATCCTAAAAACTTCACTATTTGTATTCACTGCCCTTTCATCCTCACTGCTTCATTCATAGGACTCACCAAGGTACTCAAAACATAACCTACACTAAAATATTCAATAATTAGCAACACCCTTGTCAGCTAGCGAAACCATAAAAACTTTACAAACACACGACCCAAAGCTACAACACTATATACATAAACCTCTATCCACTACCATTCTTTACATTTCAAAGCCATAGTTTGAATACCCAAATGGACCCATTTGATCATGCATGTTGTTGGAAGGGTAGGGTAGCATGTCTTGTGAGTGCTGCTGCATTGAAGCACCCGGAGGAGGAACCCAGTTCTGATCAATGGGGGCTGGCAGAGAGTTGCTGTCCACTGTGGTTATGTCATGGATGCTTGATCTTTTCCTCTCCTTCTTCCCTGAATTCTGGCGAAGGAAGTATTTCTGAGCATGGCTAGCTACTTGAGTTGGTGTTCTTGTCACAACCACGTTTCTTGAAATGCTTCTCCAATCTCCTTTTCCAAATTTGCTCAGCCCAATCAGAAACAGCCTGTCACACAAAGAGTGTGTCAGCAGAAGCCGTGAAACTGACACTGCACTTCTGATTCATGCACTTGCAATAAGGACTCACGACTATAGATAGTAGAATATGAGAGTTTCACTGAATTAACGTGTAAGAAGAGGCAAATTGAGAGGGTTTCAAACATCTTCAAATGCATGCATGTGACCAAAAAATATTGCAATGCAGATTCTTTAAAATTCTGATTCAGTTTTCCAAAAACCAGTAACAAAATATGCACTATCGTAAGCGAAGATCATAACGCTGTGTCATTATAATTCATAGACACAAAAAAAAAAAAAAAAAAAAAAAAAAAAGAAAAAAAAAAAAAAAAAAAAAAAAAAAAAAAAAAAAAAAAAAAAAAAAAAAAAAAAAAAAAAAAAAAACAGAGGAATCAAAATTCATCATATAATTAAGGTTTTAAGTGCAGCTGAAAATTAAAATCTTCGAACTGAAGGGGATTCATTTTGGGAACAAAAACACACAATTAAGAACAAACGATCATCAAGAAATAAAATTCAGAAAAAAATAAAACGTAAAAGATTTTTTTTGCGGGTCAAAACAACATCAAAGCAGAGAAAAAACACAAAATTGGTTTGAACTTTTTCCCCTTCTTTTTTAAGATAGTCCAACCCAATTACGAAACAGCTCGCTGAGAAATAAAAGAAAAGAAATCGAAAATGAAAACCCCAAACACAAACACACGCAAAGAAGAAGGAACAATCGAATTGAAGCGAAATCGTTGACAAACCTATGTTCCTCTTCAGTCCAAGGCGTGCCTTTCTTCCTTTCGCTGTCGCCCTGCTTAGGTTTGGACCCGAATGAGATCTGATTAGCGCTGTCCCACGCCGAAATCCCGGCACCGCCACTGAGTTGCGGCGCCGAGTCATCGACGTAACTCGGGACCTCGACCCGGCCAGAGTCGATCTCGAAGACGTCGTGCACGAGAGCGTCGTAGTGTTCCCTGACCTCCGCCGGCGACTTACCCGGAACGTGGCCGGCGATCTGGTTCCAGCGGTCGGGGAGGTCCTCCGGCACGAGGAGCAGAGCGCGCTCGAAGAGCTTGTCGTGGTAGCGAGTCCACTCAGTGGACTGAACCGGCTGAGTCTGCCACCGAGTCACGCTGCTCTCGTGAAACATCGTGGGTGTCGTGTTTCGTGTTTCAATACCTCGTTGGTTTTTTTTTTTTTTTTTTTTTTGCTGACTATGCCAAACAAAAACAGATAGAGAGAGAGAAAAGAGAGAGAGTCTCGCTTTCTAGGAGATTTCGCTTCTGCGTTTGGTGAGAGATTTGGGAAAAAAACGCGATTTATTTATAGGGGAGGCGAAAACAATTAAACACAGGGTTTGAAGGACATTAATATTTAAACCATTGTTGATGAAAAAGCTATTTTAGTTTTAGGTGGGGTTTGGGAAAATCTGTTCTGGTGGGTCCACCTCATCAGGTCTTCAATACCAACACGTTTTTGCTTTTATTGTTTTTTCTTTTGTTTCTTCTCAAACTCTACAGTGCATGCTAAGAAACCAACACTCTCATTTCTTCTCTTTTTGGAAAATAATCACCAAAATTAATCACCCCACCCAAATATAAAAAATTCTTTTTTATTTATTATTTTACACGTGTTGCCCTGCTGTGCTTCATGGGATTGTGTTTATTTAGCCTTCTCACAGTCACTTTTAGTTTTATTAACTCCTTTTAGCCCTTCAGTACAGGTGAAATTTATTCAAATATTGGTAAAAAAAATTATTAATTGAGTCCTGAGTCCACAAAGAAAATTTAATTACAAGTCTATAAATAAAAGTGTCAACACAAAATTAAATATAACGTGATTCTAGTTCAAAACTGTTTTAAGTTCACTAACTTTTGCATTAGAATACTTGAAGGATCCCTTTGAAAATCAAAAACTTTCCAACCGGGAAAGACTAATCCATTTTAGGAACTCGTGAACTGAAGAAGTAAGATCGAAGAGCTGATTTTGCTGAAGAAATACTTAAAGAACGTAACTGGTCACAGGGTTAATCTACCTTCTAATAACAAAAAATGTATTTAATCAAACTTTAATCTCCACTCTTAAATAATATAAACATCATTCAGTTCGAAATATAACAAAAATAGTAATTACACGTGGTTTGGCTTAGTTGAATTTGATTTTGGTGTGTGTAGAGTGAGGTGAACACGATTGGATTCTCTGACACTGGCTTTTTTTTGTTTTGAATGTGGGTAAGAGTGAAGATGCAGTTGAAGATGGAAGTAACGTATTGGGTTTACGCACTTCCCAATTTGGTTTCAAAACAAAGGTGTGTGTGATAAGCGAATACAAGAAATTTCCATTTTGTTGTGCTTTTCGAGTACCATTTTCTCATTCCAACTCCTGAAACCTCGCGTGGTTGCAGAGGGAAGAATGTGTTCTACTCGAACTTCATCATCTTTTTCTGTACAAAAAGTCCCTTTGGTCAAACCGACACCAATAAATTACTCTTTCGCGAATACAATCCAACACCAACCGTTTTACTTTATTCCTCTTGAATCAATTTAACTGTAGAATCTTTTGTGTGTTTATCCATGGAATCTACAATCATCTTTACCCGCTTCTTTAATTTTACTATTTTAATCGCTTTATTCCTTGTGCTGGAATATAGGAAAAGTAAATAACTTTTAAGAAATCTGGTTAATTCGCTTTAAACTTCTTGAACTCTGTTATTGACCCATCGTGAATACAAATTGATTAAACTAATCAATTGCCATGCGTGTATTTGTAAATAAATAAATAAATAAATATATACGTATATTGTTTTTCGTAAAATGCTCTTGGTTTCTGAGATAGTGTTGACTATGTAAAATCGTAACTAATAAAATTTGTTGCTGCATAGAGGCACCGAGTGAGATTCAAATTCAATTCAGTATCGGTGCATGCATTATGACGCACTTCACATGTTCAATTAAAGTCCCTTTCACAAAGTATTTGTTTTTTTTTCCTCTTTTCATTTCAAAATGTGTAAGAATAGCGCAAGGATAAATTACTCCATATTTTTTATTGGAACAGTCAAGAGAAAAATTAACAAATATTCAAGTGATTGTGTATTTTTTTTTTTCACTAACAAAACGTAGAGAAATATTGTATTAAAATTAGAGAGGAGCTATTATGCGTGGACGACAAAAAATACTCCGTCTATTAAAATTACGTTTTTTTCCTTGCGCTAAAAATATCACGTTTTTTTCACCTAAAATTAAGGTTACGGTGCATGACCAAGACAGCTTTTAAAATTACAACATCTTTTTATATGACCTGGAAATAAAAATGATCAATTTTATGACTATTTTGCTACTAGAGTATACAAAATAGAAAAGGTAAATATTTATTATTTATATATAGAATGTAGTAACCTTTAAATATATAAACATACTTAATTTTATTTATATTTAAGTTTAAATAGTTAATAACATTATTAGTATTATGATTATGATTCAAACCTAATACACATAACCAAGCACAAGACCAATAATGACACAAGTTAATTGTATCCAGACCAAACAACATTGTATGAAGACCGTAATCAAGCACAACACCAACAATCATACAAATTTAATTGTATCCAGACCAAACAACATTGTATGATGACCGGTATTAATACATTTGAAATAATAATAATAATAATAATATAATATCTGGTAATAAGCACTTGGAACTGCATATAAGGGTTCATTAACAAAAGGCTAAATATAATGACAAAATACCAATGTGATTCCTATTCTATAAGCTTTTTACTCATTCTGACACTAACTAAAACATGAAAGTTTTTACAAACCTAAAACACATATAAGACAACATCATGAGCAGTTCATTCAGTTTTTCTCTTCACATCCAAGGACATTAGCTTATTTTTCTCCCTCTATGTAGAATACTTATTTTATATTACAAATTATCACAAAATCATATATAAAAATATCATATGTATTTTAATTTACTTTTTTATATCATGCTATTATATATTATATACATTAGCATGTCGTACTAAGAAATATGAATTTAATATTTAATCTATATATAAGAGATATCTCCCTCCATCTAAAATCTTAAAAACAATAAATTTTTAAATTTATTTTATATATTATTCATTCCGCTAGTCTCCCTAATATGAAACTTTTTTAACTTAAATCCTCACATATTTAAAAGTCACCAATGTATTAATATCATGTGTGACTTGATTTAAAAGGTAAATAATATTTTATTCAAACATTAAAAATAATTAATTGACATCATAAATTAAAAATTTACTTATTTTTAATGTTTTAATAAAATATTAATTATTTCTTACATTAAACGACCAATGATATTAATATATAAATTCAATTATTATTAATATTTTAATAAAACATTGTTTATTTCATTAAACCACACGTGATATTAATATATTATTTTATATATGTACGAGAATTTAAATTAGAAGTTTCATATTAGATGAGTAAGAGTGAGATGAATAGAATATAACAAAAATTTACAAATTTATTGCTTTTAATTTCTGATGTTAAAATTAATATTTAAATGATTTGTTGTTTTCATTTTTTTCTTCAATGCGGTAATAGTAGAAGTTATCTCGTTTAGTGAAGTAGATACAAAAGAAATAAAAAACAAATAAATAGATAAGAGATAGACTATAGAGAATGTAGGTTGTTTAATTTAAAAAAAAATGGGGAAAATAGACGTTATTTTGTTGAAAATAGACGTTATTTTGTTAAAAATAAATAAAAATTGTTTGGTAGAAGAAAAATATTTCTTAAGAATACTTAATTTTAAGAAAATATTTATTGCTTATTCATATTTAATTTATTATTACTGGCTTCTATTATTAATATTATTTTTAATAATAAAAAATCAATTTATTTATATTAATGCTAATACATAAAACAAAGAGAGAGGAAAATGATAACTTACAATGTTTAAAAGAAAACCAAGTTATCTAAACGGTTCATTAATTTATCATGAAATGAGTTAAATAAATAGTTCCCAAGTTTTGTACACGTCGATTTGTTTCAACTTATTTTTTTCATAATTCATCCATAAGAAGAGAAAATATACCCTATTCTCATTCTTAGAGAACGAGACAACATAACAGGATATAAAAATAAAAGGAAAGTATAACCAAAATGATTTTATTTTAACTAACAATGAAATTACATGATTATAAATATTTTTGGATGATTAAATAGTTATGCCAAATCTGTGTCTATTATGATCAAAATGTATGAAGTATCATGTTATTACATTTATCATGTTAATATTTTTTTTAACAAAAAAAAAGTTTAAAATAAAAAAAGAACATTAATAATCAATTTAGTAACTAAAATTGATATTTTAAAATTGATTACTGATTTGATTACTGTTGTTAGTTACTATTTCAATAACAGATTCAGTCACATATTCAATTAATTATTATATAATTTGGTTACAGATTCAATCACTGAATTTGATTACAAATTGAGTTAGTAAACCAGTCATTATATATTAATAACAAATAAAATAGTAACTGATGTTATTTGATAATTAAATTAATCATTGTTATAATTATGATTAGTGATGGATTTTTGTTTTAATGATGGATTTTAGTTATTTAGTGATTGAATTTTTTGTCACTATCGATGTTTCTTCTTGTAGTGTTAGACTTGAGTGGTATAAATATATAACTTAAATGGTATATTAGAATTTAAAAGAAAAATGTCAAGATAACTCTTTCAAATAATAAAGACACTCATATAAATAAAAACTCATATATGTGTGGACCTTCCATTAAAATAGTGTTTTTTTAAACATTATTCACTAAATATGTTTTAATATTTTGAATGAGTTTTTCTGTTTTCAGTTATATTTTTTTCATCTAGTAAACTCCAACTCCACACTTTAATTAGATAATAACACAAGTTAATTAATAAGGGATAAATTAAAAAAAAATAATGATTAAATTAATCTTTAAAGATATTAATGTATAATCATATTATATTATCTTTATATAATAGTCATTATATTTGGTCCTAATTTAATTTATTTCCTATGATTCTCATTGTATAAAATTATCTTTTTATAATGTTTACTTTAAATAAATAAAAAGTTTTGGTGACAGACATACTTATTAATATTTTAATATTTTATTGGTAGATATTTAGTTCAATACAATAAATATTAATATATTCTGTATAGTATAAGAAAAAAATGCAATTCTAATTTTAATAAATTTTGTTTGAACTTTGTTACAAAATAAATAGTTAAACACATATTTTATCTTTAATAATTACATGTTTATTTATTAAATTATACTTTAATAACCATATATAATTACTAAATACAAAACATATATTCAATTAGCTTAACAAAAAACTGAAGTTCAAACTAAATTATTGGAATTAAAGTTTTTTATTAAAATTATAATGTTTTTATTAGATTAAAAACAAAATATATCAAGTTATTTGTCTTATTTTATTTTCAATTAGTTTATAATTTTGTTATTCTTATAATTTTATAGTATAAATACCTCACAGAAGAATTTTAAAACTATAATTATGAGTATAACTTTTAGGGTTTCCGATACATCATTACAAAATTTAATATAATTATTGTTTTTACAATACAACATTTGAAAATATCACTAGTGAAAAATAATAATTATTAATTAACTTCAACCACTACTGTGTGCTTGCTTATTTTCTATTTTTCTTTTTAAACTTATACTAATCTTCCAGTTAACGATAACACTATTAATATTTATTCAAAAATTACGTCACATCTCAATAATTATTTTACGATAAATTAAATATTTTTTTAACAGTAGTCAGAGTTTGCTAAATAAGTATAAAATGAAAAATTTCATAAGTTACCTTTATACGTACAAATAACAAATTAAATCATCACAAAATTCAACTAGTTAAAAACTATTAAATTTAAGTTTTTATTAACTGAGAATAATTTATTCTTACAAAATTTCTAGAATAATTTATTCTTACAAAATTTAATAAGATAAATATAAACTTATAGTGTCAGTACTTTTAGCCATTAAAAACTTGGAATCCATTCAGAAATTATAAAGTTTCTGATTAGCTGAGAACGGATGAAGAAACGTGGAAGGTTGAATAGAACAGAGATCCAATGAATGATATGTTTTGGTAGTCAAAATAAATATATAAAAAATATATATATATTTTACTAAACAGTAACTATTTGAATTGTATAATGTTATGTTAGTTAACTTTATTTGTATAATGTTAGGTTAAAATTATTGTATAATGTTACTAGATAAAAAACATATATTCCATTAGCTAACAAAAATGAAGTTTACACTAAATTATTGGAATTGAAGCTTTTCATTAAAATTATAATGATTTAATTATATTAAATATATATGTATATTTATCTTAATTTATTTTCAATTATGAATTTATTTATTCTTATAATTTCTTAATATAAAAATTTAACAGAAAAATATTAAAGTTATAATTATTAGTATGAGTTTTTTACAATAAAATATTTTAAAATATAATAGTGAAAATAATATTATTATCTTCAGTTTGTGTGTGTGATTACTTTTATTTTCTAAATTTTGGTTGTACCGATCTTTCAGTTAAAAAAAAAGATGTTAATGTCTATTCCAAAGTTAAATTGTACGTCACATTCTAATAATTCTTTTAAAGAAATTAAATATTTTGTTAACAATAATCAGAGAGTCGGATAAATAAGTGTAAAATAAAAACTTAAATATAAGTTACACTTTATTCTAACAAATATCTAACTAAATCATTACAAAAATGAGATAAATGTAAGTTTACAGATGTCAGAACTTTTCATCATTAACAACCTAGGACTAAATTACGAAGTTTTATATCGATTGAGAACATTTTATTGGTACAAGTATTCAAATTTAGACAAATGTAAAATATTTATATTATTAAAAACTTGAAACTAATTTAGGTTTTATTAGCTGACAAAACGAATAAAAAAATAAAAAAACGTGAAAGGTGAAGAAAACAGAGACAATGAATAACATATCTCCATAGTCAAGAAAATCAAATTATAAAAAATAAAATATTTTATAGTAAAGTGTACGAAACTAAACAAGTGAACAGTAACTTCATTTGGACTGCATAATGTTACTTTAGTTAATTTTATTTGCAACCAAACTTCTTAATTAATTAATTCTAACTAAATTATTGAAATTAAAGTTTTTTATTAAAATTACAATGTTTTTAGTATATTAAAAATAAAATATATAAATTTATTTATCTTAATTTATTAATAATTAATTTATAATTTTCTTTATTCTTATAACAACAATCAGTATGTGTAATTTTATTTTTCTAAAATTTTTAAACTTATAAATAAAAAACTATAATATGTATTTTCAAAAATTAAATTTTACGTCTCATTTCAATAATTAATTTAAGTGAAATTAAATATTTTCTTAACAATACTCAGTTTGATAAGTGTGAAATAAAAACTTTCAGTATATTACACTTTATTTGTACAAATATCAAATTAATTATAAAGTTTTTATTAGCTGAAAACAATTTATTCGTACAAAATTTAATTTAATTAAATTATTACAACATTTACATAGATTAGATAGATGTAAAGATATAGTATCAACTTTTAGCCATTAAAAGCTTGAAATCAATTCAGAAATTATGAAGTTTTTATTAACTGAGAAAGGATAAAAAAACATAAAAAAAGCATGAAGTCTAGAAAACAGTGACACAATAAATGACATGTCATAAAAAAAATTATAAAAAAGTATTTTTATAAAAAAATATTTTTTTACTAAAGTGTACAGAAGTGAAGAGTAATTTTATTTGTATTATATTAATTTTTCATTACAACCTCAACAAACTGATTATAACTATTTAATGTTATTTTTTAATACATGCTCTATTAAATTATTTTATTATTACAATATAAATGGTAAATTACAAATCTATTAGATGAAAGATTCTTTTTAGATTATTCTTTACAAAAATAATCTATTGAATGTTAGAATAACTTTTAACTTCTGTTTAATTTTAACTTTAAAATATAAAATATAGATATATTTTGAATTTATTATTTTATTTATGTTTGGATTTTTTTTCTTAATAATTTTAATTTATTTTTCTTTTAGATTTTATGTTTTATTTTTTAAAATAAATTATGTTAGAGATTGATTTAACTATCTAACTCATCCAATCTTTACAAATATTATTTGATTATTCATTTATAATGATATTTTTAAGATTCACTCCTTATAATGTTTACTTTAGTAAAAAAAGAGTTTTGATGAAATACACACTTATTTTATTAGATAAAAGTTTAGTTCAATACAATAAATATTGATATATTTTGTATAATACAATAAAAATAATATAGCTATAATTTTAATACATTTTGTTTGAACTATGTTATAAAATAAATAGTTAAACACATATTTTATCTTCAGTAATTACCTATTTATTTATATATTAAATTTCACTTTAATAACTATATATGTAATTACTAAATACAAAACATATATTTCATTAGCCTAACAAAAAAAACGTTTTTTAAATTATAATCATTTTATTGTATTAAAAATAAAATATATCAAGTTAATATAAAAAATTTACAAAAAAATGTTATAGCTATAATTATTAGTATGACTTTTACAATAAAACATTTTAAAATACCACTAGTAAAAATAATAATTATTAACTTATGTGTGTCTAATTTTATTTTTCTAAAATTTTTCAACCTGTAATAGTCTTTCAGTTAACAAAAATATCATTAATATTTATTCAAAAATTAGATTTTACCTCACATCCTAATAACTATTTTAAAAATATTTTGTTAACAATAATAAGAGTTTCACAAATAAGTATAAAATAATTTTTTTTAAAAGTTATATTATATTCGGACAATATCCAGTTAAATCATTCGAACAAATATTCGGACAATCATTAGACAAATATAAATTTACAGTGTCAGAATTTTTCATCATTATAACTTGGGACCAATTCAGAAATTATGAATTTTTTTACTAGCTGACAACAGTTTATTCTAACAAATATTCAATTCCAATAAATGTAAATTTTTCACCATTGAAAACTTGGGACTAATTCAGAAATTATGGAGTTTTCTATTAGCTGACAACAGTTTATTCGAACAAATATTCAATTTGAATAAATGTAAATTTTCCACTATTGACAACATTTGGGACCAATTCAGAATTATGAAATTTTCGATTAGCTGACAACAGTTTATTCTGACAAATATTCAAAATAAATGTAAACATAGTGTCAGAACTTAGCTGAGAAGGAGAAGTAAAAAAATGTGAAAGATGGAGAAAAGAGAGATCTAATGAATGACATGTCTCAGTAGAAAAAAAAAATAAAATTATGAAATAGATTTATTTTTTACTAAAGTATACAAAAGTGAACAGTAACTTGCTATTTTAGTTAATTTTATTTGCGACCAAATTTTTTAATAATTTTTAAATTAATTTGTATTGAGCAATCTAAAGAAACTGATTATAATCTTGTTTTAATGTTATTTGTAATACATACTCGATTTGTTTGTTTTATTATTAAAATATTACAAATTGTAAATAACAAATCTATTAGATGGGAGAATTTTTTTAGATTATTTTTTACGAAATAATTTATTAGATGTTAGAATAAGTTTTAGCTGTTGTTAAATTTAAACTTTAAATATCCAAATATAAATATATTTTGAATTTATTATTTTACTTATATATGAATATTTATTATTTTTTCTTAATAATTTTTAATTCAAAAATTATGTTTTAAAATTCTTTGTTTTATTTTTTAAAATAAATGATTTTGCATCAAAGACATAACACTAGAAGCAAATAATACAGAGAATTTACATGGTGTACCCTTAAAAGATTATGAAATGAAGTGTTACTGTCACTATTTGTTTAACTTTAAGGAGCAGTTTTGAAATGTACATCTTTTAAAAAAAATAAATCAACTCAAAATATTATAAATATAAAGATTGAGAATTATATTATAAATCATCTTAGTTAAACAAATAAAATAGAATATATGTATATTCTAAATTTTTAAATTTTTATTTCAATTGTTGTGTTACATGTTATATATTAAAAATAATATAAATGTAAATATTCCTATTCATGTATATCTATGAACAGTATTTATAATTTCATTTATTATATAGTTCTTTAAAAAAAAGACTAAAAAAATTATTTAAAGACTGGATATTAAATTTGGATCCAGATTTTTATAAGTGGAAACTAAAAAGATATGTTGAAGAATAAATATACAAAAATTTCATGTTATATGCTCCACTTACTTAAAAGTTAAAGGGAGTCAATATTTTTTTTTTTCTGTAAAATTGTATTATAAGGTAAAGTTTTGTATTATAATGGAGTTATTGACAAACCTAACATTAAGACGTATGTGGATATGAAAGATATGATTGTTAGTTAATGAGATAAATATGAATGAGAGATATGAGTATGGTGAAATTTATATAAAAAGTGAAATAAAAAATTTGTGAGTTAGGAGATTTCTCATTTTTAAATAGGAATTTGGATTAAAAATAATTTATGATTCTTATTTGTTGTTACCAAAATATAAAGATTCATAGTCGATTCTAACTTAAATAAATATTAAAAATATATTATAAATCTAATTGAAACTAACTTAAACTAATAATAAGATAAAAACTAACTTAAACTAATACCAAGATAAATAAAAATAGAATTAACTTAACTGACATTAATTTAAATAAATTTAAATACTAAAAATAAATAAAATTTAAATCAGTTAGTCTGATATTAGTATTATTTATTTTTAATATTCATTTTAATCTACGGTAGACTCTAATGTGACACTAAATAAATATTTTAATTTATTAAAAAGTTAAAAATAATTAGCATCAGTTTATAATTAGATAAGCTAACTCTATTAAAGCTTAAGATTAAACCTACTCTATCCATGTTAGTTTAGCTAATGCTGGTCCTGTTACAATAACTCTCACATACATTAATAATTAGAAACTAATTTGATGATTTTTTTTAGTGCTTAAATAGAGTTCTTTAAAAAAGATGAGCTCACTCAAGTAATACCTCTCTGCCTAATGATATAATTATTGGTAAAAATGATGATAATGATATATATATATATATATAATATTATTTATGGTATCTTCGTGGTGTGACCCTTTAATTTTTTTTGTAACTATTTATGCCCACTGTGAGAATAGTTAAAAATGACATTATGATCCTATGAATCATTTGTTATGCAAAGTTATGCTTTTATTCAAGCTCTAATAACGTAAATAAAATATTAGGTGGTGAAAACTTAACAAAATTTTTACATCATGATTATAACAAATGCAAATGACTATCATAACATAAGAACTAAAATTATTTTTTAGTAATAATATTTTTGATGGATTAAATGTTAATGTTTATTAGAACATGCTTAATATTAATCTTTGTAAAAAAATTGAGTTTTAAATCTACATACACCAAGTCTAATTAAAGCAAATAAAAAAATAAAAGAACAGGGAATCAGAGTTATATTTAGTTTAATTTTTTAAGCATTATTTTCTAGACGATTCATAATGACTTGTGATAACAGTGCTTCAAAATTGAGCCTATATAGTCTTAAAAAATATCTAAAAAAATTTCAAAACCATTATTGCTGATCGAGTATAACAACTACAGACTGAAAATGCAAAAAATATTTATAATGTAATCCATGAAAAGTATTGATTTTATTACATAAAATTAGTTTTATTTTGAAGAAAAAATGTTAATTTCAAGTTATTGAATATGGATAATGTATTGTGGTGAAGGGTGTAAGAGAATCTAGATTGAAAAGATGGAGAATGAGGATAAAAGAGAAAAGATGGAATTGAAAAGGGTTTGGTAGGTGTGTGAGAGAGTGTGAAGCACTGTGGTGTTCTCGGCGATGGGTGGTGGTGGGAACGACAGTGACTTCTTAAAACAGGTGATGGGTCCCACTTCTGATTCGCTCTAGAAACTACCAACCTCATAAACGTCACCAAAATAAATATCCAAAATCTAACCGAACCGAATCGGAACAAAAAATATAGAACTACTCAAACTATGTTCCACGGTTCCATGCCACGTGGCTCCCACTTAGAATTTTACTCGTGGGCGTCTAGGGTTCCTTCAGTTTTGGATAAGATCGAATTGCCACGTCATCTCGCTCTTCCTCGTTTTTCTTCTTCCAACTTATGAAACACTATTAATGCCCTTATCGTTTCACTTTAAAGATCTATGCCATCGATGCAAAATCATTATTTAAGACCTGCTATTCCACGTGATTTCACTGTTCAATACCTCATAAATCTATCAAAAAAAAATGGACCCAAGCACCATATTCTTCATCTTCCCCACAACTTGTAAGTCCCTGCATGATAATAATTATAAATTTTGAGTTACAATCAGTAAGAATGTAATTGAAAATAAAAACTTAATAACAATTTTGAAGGACATTTCGTCGTACATTTAAGTATAGAATCTTGTTTAAATTTAATTTATAGTTTTTCACTAATGAAACAAATTGATGAAAATTGTTTATCGGTTTACGTATTATTTTAATCACATCAAGGACGAAAAGAATTGTTTAATCAGTTGAGTGGGCGTGTGAATTGTGATAATTAATGGTATGTGTTTGATAAAGAAGAAAAACAATATTTAATGGTGAAATAATGGTGCTATGATCACGCATGGGTTGGATGTGCAGTATCAGAAAATAGTGATGACGGCGTGAAAAAGGAACAAAGTTTGAGCTGAAGAATGGTGCAGTGAATGATCAGAAATACTAATAATAGTAATTTGGAATGAGAAACTTTACCGTAGGAGCCGTTATTTTGGAAACAGAAAGCCGTATAATTATAATTGTTGAATTGCTGAAATACGCAGCAAGTGGGTAGAGAATCCAGTTAATAATTGTTTAAAGGTTGTGCCGAGAAACCCATTTCTCAATAATAGTCATAACTTTATTCATTATTTCTGCACAATCGTACATAACCACGAACTTGTACAATAACAGTAGTACTGATTTACACAGTAAAACTTTTGGAACGAGAGATTTCGGAGAAAACAAATGTGACCAGCGAAAAAGGTAAGACAAAATGTCGTTTTCTATCGTTGGTACTGGTATTTTAGAAACTATATTACAGAAAGTATTCCATCACAATTATTATTTATGATAAGCTTTTCCTTAAGAAGAGGAAATGAATTATATAGAGGAAGTTTCATTACTTACAAGTATTTTAAAAGTTATATAAACAATAATCTTTTTATTGATAATGTAAAGTTATTTCATAACAGAAGTATATAATTATTAGATTAAAATAACATATTTTGGTATTTGAAACTTTAAGAACATGTTAGTCTTTCATTTAAGGAATAGCTCTTAAAAGTCAATGAATAACGATGAGAGACGTAATATATAAACTAGAGTAACCTATTATTCATTTTTAACCATTTTAAATATAAATTTTCTCTATCTTCTGTATAATTTTATTTATAGTTTTTTTCCAAAGTTACAAGTTAAGAGATAATAGAGAGTTATCGGTGGTTTATATTAAAATTGTTGTATTGTAACTAATTGAGAAAATATTAATTTATGTTGATATAAGTTTGTAGTGATATGTTTATTTGGTTAGGTTTAATTTTTTAATTATAAACTGAAAGATATATAAACGAAGCTCGACCTTTTATTAGAAAATAACTCTTTAAAGAATAAAGTAATTGATAGAGAAGAGAAATTAGTTTGATATATATTTTTGGATTTGATAATAATTAAAAACTATGTTGAAACCCGAATTCAACATTAAACTGACAGTTATGTCAGTATATGATAATATTTGGGTTGTTTAGTTAGATTGTATTTTTTTTATTATAATTATATTTATTGTTCTAAATATAAATATGCTGAATTTTAATATTAAATATTGTTGTTTATAGAAGTTAGAGAATTAAAATTTATCTAAATTAAATGGATATAAATTTTAATTTAATTTTAAATATAAATTTAATTTAATCAATTAAATAGTTTTAGATTTTCAATTTATTTTATTTTAGTTTGATTGAATATAAATTAACTTTTTAAAACTCAATAAATGTCGAACTTGAGGTTTTGGATATTTTTCTTAAATATTTAGATTTTTATTGAAATAATATTGACGAACATATAACATGACATATCGGTCTAAAACATATCTAGTGTGTCATTAACATATCGACATGACATTAACATATATATATATATATATATATATATATATATATATGTATGTATGATAACTGATATATATGTGTTAGAATATAAATATACAAATTATGTAACTCAATACATATGTAATATAATATTGTCTTAACGCTATAGAGTAAGTGAAATAGTGAAAAGAAAACTAAATACAAACGGTAGTCATCATGGTTTATTAAAATAATATATAAAAAAACACTTAAAACAGTACTAAAACAAAAGATTCAGAATCACTACGTTCGTAGAGAAAATATTAGTGCATACTTGGATTAAGATGGGTAAATTTAAGTTTATAAATTTGGATTTGAGGAGGGAGAATATAATGGTTTTGAAGGAAAAGAAAGTAGAAAACGAGGTTGTTTGAATTAAGAAAAAAAATAAAATGTAAAAAAAAGTAAGTGAAATTTATGAAAGTTTATAAATAATGTGATAAGTGTGATTATTAAAAAAAATTAATTAATTAAATTGTAGGATTGTAATTTTACTTTTGTGATTAAAATTAATTTGAAATGAGATATTACTAGTTATTTGTACATCAAACAGTGGCAAAAAAATGATCTGATATTGTAAATATATACAAAACTATTAAAAATTAACTTTGATAAAATTAAATAAAATTTGAATAACAATAATTATAAAAAAATTAATTAAAATTGTAAATTTTCCAAATTTTAATAAACTAAACAGAAATTGGTATAAAAATTCATTTCTTGGTATATATTAAACATAGAATTAATGGTAAGTTATTTATACCTACTCCCAAAATTTAATAGGCGGAACTATATTCTAAAAGATGGTAAACTAGACTCGACTATGAATTATATAACATTATCAACACATTTAAAAATGTATAAAATAAAATAAAATTATTACTGTTAATAATATTTTGATTATTTTATAAATTTATTTTTATTTTTAATTTTATATCATTACTTTTATCCTCGTCTTGGTTTTGTTATACATCTCCTTATCGAAACACAATTCCCTCTTCCAAATCCACACGTAGGAAGAGTTCATACACATAGCGTTATTACATAATGCATGTGAGAGATCAGAATACGTGGGTCGTGTGTTGACTATATATATGTGAGAGAAAAGTTGGCACATCATTTTAGACACTCATAATGAGACCTGACAGATGCTTTTGTCTTTTTCTCACTCTTTTTCTTTCCTTCACTGTCATACACAAAATCTCATGCCTTTGTGTGTGAATGTGATCACACACAACATGTTATTCTCATCACACCATAACTCTAAGCACCAAGAACCAATAATAGTACCATGAGAATCTCTTTTGTAACCAGCTTATAGTATTTTTGAGATTGTCTTTGATTTTTTTCCATTATACTTAGGTTTTTATTTATCTGTAGGGTTTACGTTTTTACGTTACAACTCTAACTATCCTTATTTTCTTGTTTTCCACACACTATTTTTTTTAATTAATTAAAATTAAAAAAAACCCATAATATGAAAGCAAAATAAGTTTTCACGAGCCTTATCCTAAAGCAATTCATTGAACACATGTACTCACAATATGGGTGTGATTGAGTGTATCGAAAATTAGCAAAGGGAAAACAGACCAAATACGTTTTTTTCCCATATTTGTTTGTGATTGCTCTTATAAGTTTCTTTTGCTTAATTTTGGCCAAGCCTACGCTACAACTAGGCCTCCAAACAAGACTAAACATAATACATTACGAGAAATGCTAATAAAATATCCTCTATTTTTTATTAACAAGAAATAAAATTAAAAGTTAACAATATCTTTACTTTCATTAAAAAAAGGTGTATATAAATTATTATCTATTTATTTTTTTTAATAACAGAGGAAAAAAAACACCGAATTCCATTCTATAATTCTTTTCTACACAACCCAGTTTATTTTTCGTAAATAAAAGATGTGACGGCGCACACTCTTGGAAGATGTGTTCAATTGAAAAGATCATTGTTAAGTAATCATTTCTTGACCAAGAACAAAATATCATTAATTTCAATGCCAATTTCAATAGACAACAGTTGTTAGAGTTGTTTTTAAGGATCAGGTATTAGAGTTAAACACGGGAGATATTCTTCAATTAACTTTTTTAATAGTTTTTTTTTTATTTTAAAACAAATTAAAGAAAGTGTTAATAATAGGAAAGAAATCTCACATCATTCAAAAAAATTTAGGTTAAGAATAGTTTATTTCTTCTTCTGACAAATCTTAAAAAAATAAGGACAAAATATAGTTTGACAATATCTTAAATGTGCATTGTTTTTTATTTAATATAAAGCAATGGCAAACCACCGAACATTAATATAGACAATACTAATCTTTATGTGATGATCCTATATATTATGATTTTTTATTTATTTTTTAATTAACTAATATCCGTAAACAGCTTAATGAAATGCGTAGCCTTGATAATCACGATTATTAATTTGAAAATTTTGAAATAATAATTATTTCTGTACAGCTGAATGAAATGCGTAGGCATAGTGAAGAGTGATACATACGTAGATCGAAAGGATACGATGAATTGGTATAAAAGCATGGAGAAAAAACATCATTAAAATAAGAAATTGATTAGGGTTTCGTGTTGCAGCAACAAAATCAGCAGTTGCAGCAGCAGCCATTTTGACCTTTGAGAATCCCATAATGTCGCAGTTTTTTCTTTGCCTTTTTTATTCATCGATTCAATTCAACCAAAACCTAACTTCATAATCATACGTCTTCGTCTTCATCTTCTTCGCTGCTATCTTTCTCTTCAAGGAATACACCACACGCATCGGCTATTACTTTTCGCACCTCGTTCATTTACATATTACTCATTTCAGAATGAACCAACAAAATAGTGGACTGAAAAGTCCAAAGATTCATTGATTCATTGATTCAGAGCCCAAATAGTTAGGGCTTATTCTATATGCACCTCCCTATTCTGTTAATACACTTCTTTTAAATTATTTTTCCCAAATGTACTCTCCCCTCCATCTTCTCCACAACTATCACGTCTTCATGCCCATTTCAACTTCCTCAACCATCAATCTCATTTATATACATTTTTTTTTCTCTCAACTTACCAAGACACTTTTTAAAAATAAAACTGTGAGAAAACTTATAAAATTTAAACTAAATAATATCTTGAATGTAATTATTGATTTTAATGATATCATTCTAACAAACTTGAGGTCAAACTACAAAATATGTAAATGTGAGAACCACTGCGCACAGCAAAAAAGAGAGTTTAATTTATAGGGTGTTTGTGGAAATTAAAGTTAAAAAGCGATTGTAGTAGTAGAATGGGGAGTGCAAATAGTAATTCCCTTTGTTGAGTTGAGTTTCAAGGCTTTTCTAGTGCGTGGTAGTTGCAAAATAGCCCGATTCTGTTTCAAGCAGTGCTTAATCCAAAAGCAAACCCATTTAATTTTATTACAATGCAACTGATGCAGTAGATTCTATTTTTTTTATTTAAAAAACTTTACTTATTTATTTATAAAGGCATTTCTACAAATTTGAAAACAAATAGATTAGTCTTATTTTTAAAAAAAAAACCTATTAAAAATATTTTCTAGTGTTTTTTATAAGTCAGAAAGAACATCTTTTTAAGAGTATTTAGAAGAAGTTTTTAAAGTGGGTAAGAAAATAAAAATAACAATGAGTTGATTTCACAATACTACTTAAAATAATGTTTAAAGAATATATTTTTTCAGTCCTATGTACTTTAAAATCAGTAAATTGATTCTCAAACTTAAAAAAAATGTTATTTTTTTTTCTAGTTTTGTGACGATTAAAAAAAAATCCATAACTGAATATTAAATTTAAACACAAAAAACAATTTTACGTATATTGCAAGCAACTGCATAATATACCTACATAGCTCTATTTACACGTGGTTTGTAAAAGAAATGTGTTAAGAATAAGTTATATTTCCTTATTATAAAATATTGTTTATACTGTACTATAATTTTTTTAAGTTTAAATTTTGTTTCGCTTGAGTATAATGTATAATCTAATTTGACTAGTTTTAATTTAATCGAATATTCTTTGTCCATTTCTTTTATCTGTCACCATCATCAATTAAAAAAATATCACAACCCAAGTGGAAAAAATATCATGCTCTAACATTAAAAAATGTTGCACAAAAGAACTGAAAATGTGTTTGCATTCACATAATTGAAGTGGATTCAATGAAACTTGGAAGCATTAGAATCTTATGACGTACCATGCTTACATCTTCATGATTCATGTGAATGGAATGAATAAGGTAAGCTTTTTCTTTTGTTTTAAGCACAAGGTAGTGAAAGAAATGAGAAAAAATTGTAGGTTATCTTTTGTTTTAACATAAAAGGCAAATCATCTTTATTGAGTAAAGAGAGATTATATTACTTTATTATTGGTAGCACTAGTCTCCTAAAAAATCAGACAAAATAGCTCCACTGAAGTAAAGCTGCTCAACACAATAAGCATACACTACAACAAAAATTTAAATCATAATAGCAAAATATTTTATTTGTCTGCCCTACCATTAATATAGGAAAAATGATCTTTGTGACTAATTTTTCATCATTCATGCTTCGATGTTTTCTACTGATTCATAAACATGACAATCAAAAAAGGTATAGTGTCTTGATTTTTAAAGATTGTGAGTTTCATATAAAATACTCAATAATGTTTAATTAAAACTAAAAATCATTGATAAATTTATCAGAATCATGTGTGCATGTGGCTTTATAATTTGATTGATTAGAAAAGTTTATGTGAAGTTTTTATATATTATAAATTAAATTCTTAATTTTAAACAACAATAACTTAATCTTGACTTATCCAATATTATTAACCCATCTATCTATATATAAACAAACAAATAAATAAATAAAATTTGGCTTGTAGATTCTATATGTTAGAATAACGTATATTCAGTTATTTTATATTCAAAATATGTATGTAAGTTATATATTTTGGTTAGTAATTATATATATTTTGTCAAGACGTTAGGTAGTCAAACGTTGCAATAAAAAATGAAGAACTTTGATCTTAGAGCCAAATTTTGTTAAGACTCTTTGACTTTCCTGTATGATAACTTAAATGTTGTTTGAAAAGAAAGTGCTCTTAGCTTAAACGTTTTCGTTTTACGGTGGTACATTTCTCCTGTTGATAATTTATGCATGTATAAAAAATTACTTTAAATTAATCAATTTATTGTTCATGATGGAAATCATATTAATATAAAAGTATATAACAAAAATAAATTGGAGAAACAAATGAGAATGTGTGCATTAAGATAAGTCCATGTTTTATTGAACTGATGAACAGTTATTTTTTGTTTTTATTACATCTTTTTATACACTGTTTTGCTTGGACTGAATTGTAATATAGAAAAAAAAAGCATAAAGAAAGCATAATCCAAAATTGTCACCTTTTCAATCTAGATATAGCATTAGGCTGAATTAAGATGAATGTGATAATTTAAGTCATGCACGTAACCACCCTTATCAATTATAAAGGACAAACTTACCATATTTCATATTGTTTTTTAATTAAAACTGAAGTTTCTCTTCGTGAATCTTCATGATAAAAGTTTGTGCTAAAAGTTATCAAGACAAATTTATAATCCAATTACAAATAACACTAAACCGATAAAAAATTACTCTAAAACTCCTTTTTCCTTAAAAGTGGTTTTACTTTACCATTAAATAGTAAATTAATATTTTAAAATTGTATTTTACTAGTGATTTTAATTGTTGGATTTTTTCGAAGGAAAATCCTTGAGTCTCTTGAAAATGTAGAAGATCCTTATCCTATGCTTCCCTTTTCTTTGGATTCTATTGGCTAATAGTAACCTTGTATTAATATATAATTAACACTTCTTTTGGATTTGCTGGCCTAAAGCCCAATAAGGCCAGCCTAGTTTGTCTAGGCCCGTGATTAATTTTTGTCGTTGATTGCAAAAAAAATTTAATAATAATGTCAATTTTTTTTTGTCTTCTTCAATTAATTCCTCCACTTCTCTGCATGTTCAGAACTTTTACATCAGACACCGACACATATATTTTTTTAATGTACTAATTTTGTTTGCATATTTCTTTATAAGCTTTTCTTATTTGATTAGGCTTGATTTGATTTACATTACAAAACATTTACGGTCTAATCTTCTTCCATATGTGTAAGAGTGCGATGATTACTGGAAATGGTCAAATTTAATCAATTATGTCGGTGGGAGTTTTTTATTAACAAGAAAGTTATGATTACAGTACAGAATTTTATTATTGTATTTCTTATATTTTTTTTTTCTATTTCACTCGTTTCTTTTCCTCTTTTTTTTTTTTATATCAAACAAAACATTAATGTTTATGAATGATAAGTTTATACGTTTTATTTAAAATATTTTACTGGTGTTTGTAATTACACAAATCCTAATTAATGCTAAAATCGGAAAAGATCTGAACAGAATAACAATAAATGCGGAAAGAATATACTTGCTAGAAAAATTAACCCTATATAAATATAGTATGCTTGAGAGAAAAAATAACCTCTATTTATAGGTAATCAAGTGTCCCACTGAGTTAATTAGTGCCAATTAACAACTATTTCTTCGTATGAAACATGAAAAATCATAGAATATTTACTGCTACTTCCAAAATCAATGACAGTGATGGATTCTGTTTGGATCATTATGATATTTAGTGGGACAATGAGAAATATAGTGATAAGAAAGTCATGAGAAAATATTACCTCTTTAATAGCATTACAGTATTACAGTGGAAATGTACAAATTTGGTAAGAGAGCTATGAGCTATGAGAAAATAATGCCTCTTTTACTATACTTAAGATTATTACTGTAAAAGGTGTACCAATGTGATAAATTAAATGTCATAAAAGAATATTACTTCTTAAATATAATTGAACTGTTACAACAAAAACGTGTTATCTTATTAATAAAGTCCGATACGGGACATTTGTTAGATGATTTCTTTTATCAACAAATCGTTACTTTTTAAAGTTTAAAATTCTTATTTCTAAATATTTTACTTATAAAATTATTAATTGAAGTAAAAAATAAAATCTCCAATAGAGAAAATATATCAAAAATACAATGACACTTGAACCATTTTTTCTTATTTTAGCGACATTATTAATTATAATTGGAAAAGAGTATTCTTACTTAATCAATCTTACATAGTTTGAGCGAGATATTTTTTAAAGTAAAATTAAATTTTTCTTTTCTTTATTGAGTATATGTTTGAGTATTCTCATTTAACACGTTTGTTAAATCATTTTTAATAAATTTTAAATCCTCAATTCATATTTGAACAATACTTAATATAAAATTTTATATTCTTTATTAATATAAATTTACCTTTAAACAAAATTCAAATCTTATTTTCTCTTCAATAAAATGTCATAAAGTTCACTTTTGAAGGAGAATATAAAGATAAAACTCTTTCGTCTTGTCTTATAACTTCCATGTAGAATAATCAATCTTCAGATCTTATGTAGAATCTATCTTCGAATTGTCTTATTTTATAATATTTGATTTTTTAACATTATTATATAAATTCTCTTTAATCTGAATCTCGTTAGGTTTTAATTCCTGAATTGAATCTAACGTGTATTTTATCAATTGAAAATCATGAAATACATCTTATATCCTAACGAGATGAGATGGAAAAACAATCTCACAGCCAAGATAACGAATCTTCCAAATAATATAATAAAATTCAGTTAATTCAGAAATCAAACTTTTAGATTTTATTCTCCCTCAATAATAATAATAATAATAATAAAATATTCTTAAACTCATTATCATACAATTTATAAGAAAGGTCTTTGTACAATTTTCTATTTGTTACGTTAAAATAATATTATCTTGGAAATGCATATTTTTATAGTAGAATTTATAATTTAGTGAAAATACAAATTTTATGGTAATTTAATATATAATAGTTATATATTTTTTTAGCTTTAGTACTTAAAAATTTAACTTTAATTTTTATTTAAATTTTAATTAATATGATTTCTTAAATAAAACAAAGGTGAGAAAATATAAGGAAAATAAGTGTGATATATTGAGAATATAGTGTTCATAAAAAATTGGAGAAAATTAAAATATTATATAAAAATATAGAAGAGTGATTAATTATTTTTAAATTAGAGGATGCAAGTATGATTGAGTTAAATCAATTAAGATGTGAATATAACTATTTAAGATAAAGAAGATAAAAAAGAAGAAGAGATGATGAATATGCATGATAATCCACTCCACCTTCCCAAAGCAAGACCTAATAAACCTACAACAAAATCTTTACACTTTTTCTCTTCAAAACCGTCCTTATCTTTATTCTAACTCATCAACCAAGGACATTCCCCAATAAAAAAGGTTCTTTTCTCACTTTATTATTTTTTTTACAATTAAATGGTCCCACTTTCTCATTAAAATTTAATTAATCAACTTTCAAACTTTTATCTGTCTGTTTCCCCATTGTTTAAGTTTACCGAGATCTGAATTCCGTTTTTTAATAACTTCTATCTTTTAGTTTTGCTAACAGATTTTTTTAATATTATTTTTGTTTTGTGTAAATTATAAAAGTTATTCTTGATCTACCATCAATTTAAAATTACCGTGAACTAATTAAAAATTACGGTAGATATGACGTTTAACATTTCACAAACAAAAATAAATAATTTTTAATCTATGATAGTCATGTCATGATTGAGTTATAAAATAAATTTGGTCGTTCGTCAAAGAAAAATAATTATTAATATTTTAGTATATTCGCAATTTCTTATATAAGTGTAAGCGAAGTAAATTATAATGGTAAACTAATACGATGTTATCGTTCACTCAGCGGTGTTGAATTCAGATTTTGAGTCTTACAATTACTTGAAATGTTTAGAGCAAAAATTTATTGTCCAGAATGATATTATAAATTTTAAATAAGATTGCCTTCTAAAAAAAATATACAGTATCAATATTTAAAATAGTATGATATTATAAATTTTAAATAAGATTGCCTTCTGAAAAAAAAATATACAGTATCAATATTTGAAATAGTTTTTTCATTGATTATTTTTAAAAGATTTCTATGTATTTGCCAGCAAAACCCATGGTACTTTATACCTGTAATATCCGAAAAAAAAAAGTTGGATATGAAAATGGTCGTAACAAGCTCGTACTTTTCTATCATTCTAAAATATTTTTAAAAAATGGAGAATAATATGATACTTAAATGAAGATTGTAAACAGATACAATCTTTTTATATAATAGTCTGACCGACCGATGAAAAAATTTCAAAGAATCTTTCATCATCAAAACTTTAAAAATGCTCAATCCATCGTTATAAGCAATAAACAACCTAAGTTTGTAGTTTTTTTTTTTTTTCTTTTAAACAAAGAGTGAATATGATTTTGATACTTTCGTAATAACTTGTTATAATAAAGATAAATTTTAATAGACAAAATGTAATAACCTATAAATTCTGTCATTTGAGTGAGATGGTAGAAGTGGAATGAACACTTGATTATTATATTATTAAACTAAGTATTTATAGAAAAAGTAAGTAGTCAAGTCTCATTTCAACTCAAGTCATCATCTCTCTAAAAACCCCTAACCTCTTTTCCTCTGACTTTTCTCTAAGTTTCTGTTTCCATACCTCATCAGTTTCTCAAGCGGAGCCCACCGTTGGACTCGTGACGGAGAATAGAGCAAGTCTATCCGATCAGAACCTCCGTTAGAGTAAGTTCATCTTCTGC